>JACCDQ011692932.1_pt1 | contig 19437 bp, 13 predicted proteins | sample 7446031 | NCBI WGS metagenome assembly JACCDQ01 (sample SAMN15323442, study PRJNA562643) | freshwater metagenome | isolation source: river surface water | place: USA:Blue River Watershed | collected 2017-08-17
CGTCCGGCCTGCCAGGGGAAATATTTCATCTGCAAGAATGTCTGTCGCGGATGCGTGTTAAACAGCGACATCCAGAACGCCATCGGGAATATCGACGGATAAATGACAGTGCGATAGGCACCTTGCCTGCAAGCGATATCGAGCCTGCCTGCGGCCGTCATGTAACTGTCCGCCGACAAGAAATGCACGCTGGCTTCAGGGATCTCGTACAAGTGCGCTGCCCGGGCTCGCTGGTTAGCATCGCCATCGAACAAATAGATCACGTCGAAATCAAGCCGGCATCCCTGCCGCCGCAGGTACTGAATGTTTCGCGACAGCTGAACTTCATGCGCGAGCCCGGAGAAATTGTGGTTCACGATGGCGAACCGGCCCTTGTCATTTCTTGCATCGACACGCCACGCCGGGCTCACGCGGCACACACGCGCCGCGAGCTCGACCCGCACCGGGTGGGTATCTTGCTGCCACTGGTTCCAGTATCCGCTGTCCTCGGTCGCCTTGACCAAATGGTTGTAGTGGTAGAAATCGAGTCCTATTGCCCGCTCAAAGTCGCCGGTGTCGACTGCGGCAAGCCATTCCGCCAGTATCTGGCGATGGAGTTTTTGTTTTTCGATTTGATGGCTCATGCAGATTTTGCAGGGACAAGTCGTCGCGATCGGCACTTGGACCGACCATTACAAGATGGCGAACAGTGTAACAAGGAATTGTGGTTCGACCGGCTGCGGCCAGCTACCCACCGACTGGCACCGACTGGCACCGCCAGCTCCGATAAGGCAGCGAGACGCTTGTCGATCACCTGGCCCGTCCCATTTTTGAAAAACAGAAGGAGAAACCGTGGAAAAAATCAGGATCAATCGCTCCCGCTTTACCGATCTCGTATGGAGCACCATTCTTGACGAAACGTCGATCCACTCGCATTCAATCCGACATGAATTGCTTGGCAAATCCGCTTCGCTGGATGAATTGCGCCGGCATGCCAGCTACAACACAGGATCGATCAGCACCGGCGCCATCTGGACCCTGTTTGCCGCATGCGCGTTTTTCCGGCCCAAGGTCATCGCAGAGGTCGGCACCTTCATTGGCAAATCGACCTTCGCCATGGCCTGTGCGTTGGACGTATGTCTTGAGGACGAGGGACACATCTTTACCTGTGACTTTTCGAATGACATCCCGCTGGGATTCGGCACCCGCACGCAGATCACCCAATATCCGATGAAATCTTCCGGTGACATGTTTGCCGACATGGTGCGCCAGGGCCATCGTTGCGACCTTGTCTTGCTCGATGGACGCCTGCCACCCGAAGACCTCCCATTGCTCGGCAAGCTGCTGCATGCCGAATCGGTGATCCTGCTGGATGATTTCGAAGGTATTGAAAAAGGCGTATCAAACGCCGCACAGTTGATGCCCTCGCTGCACGCAAGCCATCTCCTTGCCTATCCGCCGTCCAAATCCTTGCTGCTCGAGCATGGACTGCACGAAGCCTGCTCGGTAGCGGCCATCATTCCTCGCAGCCTTGTCGAGCACACGAACCAATAAGAGACATCACCGACCCATCACCTCGAGCGGGGGCACGGCCCTCACCGAGATCCGGTCTTGGTCAGGGCGTGATTAGCGCAGGAACCTGTGCGAGCGCCGACCAGACCGGCTCCCGGGACGGCACCAGCAGTGGCGTGACTGAACTGAACCACGGATATCGGTTTTTCTGACCCAACAGCATCCAGTTGGCGTGCCCCAGATAAAGCGTAGGCCTGCCCAGCGCACCCGCCATCGGCACGACGGCAGTCGACGGTGAAATCACAAGATCCAGGTTCTGCATCAGGCCAAGGACGGCATCGAGGTCGTCCTTGAGGTTGACGTCTTTCCAACGAACGACCTCGATGCCGAGCTTGCGCTCCATCGCAACGAGTTCCTGCTCGCAGTCGCCGTATTGCAAATTGACGAACACGGTATCGGGCATCGAAAGGATGGTGACCCAGTCGTCGAGGGAGGTGTACTTGCGGTTGCGCGTCGCAGACAACTTGTGACTGCGCCAGCAAATTCCTACTTTGCGTTTGCCCTCGAATCGGGCCAGGCGCTGAGCAAATCGTCCCGACTGCCACGGCGCCGCCTGCAAGTAGCCGCCGAGCTTTGCATAGACGTCGGGGCTGTTCATGAACAATCCCGGCAAAGATCCTATGGGCAGGTGACAGTCCGCATCATTGGGTACCGCTCTCCCAGAGTCCGGACCATCGGCTTGCGGCACGCGAACGGTCGCCTCGGGGAAGGAACGCTGCAACACGTCAACCAGTCTTGATTCGGTTTCGATCACCAGCTTGCCCTTGCCGATGTCCAGCAGAGGTAGCAATGCAAGAAAACGCAATTCATCGCCTATGCCCTGCTCGCGCCACAGCAACAAGGTCTGGCCGTTTTCCAGTGGCCGACCATCCCAACGCGGCATGTGGAACCTGCGGTCCGGGCGGCGAGCGAGCGACGGCGGTACCAGTGGAGAAAAACCGCGCTCATACAGCGCCCATCCCTCGGCAAGGCGTCCCTGGTTCAGGTATTCGAAACTCAGGTGATGCTCGACTACCTCGCGTCGTCGCGAATCCAATTGCGATGAGCGCAGAGCTGATTCATAAAACTCGATCGCCGCCGCATGGTCACCCTCGTCCGATGCCATTCGTGCGACATTGAAGCGCGCCTCGAAGTAATCGGGATCGACCTGAAGGCTGGCGGCAAATGCCTCCCGGGCGTCTGCCGGGCGGCCATTCTGCAACAGCGCGGAGCCGAGGTTATTGAGTGCCAGCGCCGAGCCAGGGAGGCGGCGCACGCAATCCTCTGCCGTCGCCAATTGAAGTTCGTAGAGCCCCAGCTCGCGATAGGCATCGCAAAGATTCATGCGCGCGGCGCCGAGGTCTGGCCCGATCTCGAGCGCATACTCCAGCACCTGCCGCGCATTCTCGAGGTCGTTCTGCCGCAGGAGGCACAAGCCCAGATTGGCCCAGGGCTCGGGGTTTTCCGGCTCGCGTGCAGTCCAATGTGCGAACAGCATGGAGGCCAGCGAATAGCGCGCTGCCCGAAAGAGATCAACGGCGACGGCACCCATTTCGGGCAAATCCATGCGTCCGTCGCCAAGCGCTGCCGCCAGCAGTTGCCCGGCCTCGTCTGTGTCGCCGGCGCGCAGTACCTCGCGTTCTTTGTCGGACAATACGGCTGCCGTCATGCGTGGTCCTTCTCGTACAAGTCCCGCATCGAGAAGCCCTGACGCATCATTTCAAGGTAATCATTGAGTACCGGCTGGGTGAGCTTGCCGTCTGCGGCAAAGAACTGACCGACCATATCAGTGGCCTGGGCCGTCTCGCCTTGGGCCCACAGGTGCTGGTACGCGGCGAGCCACAAGCGGGGAACGAAGGTCTCGGGCCGATCGACTTGCAGCCCTTGGCATGCACCGATGGCATCGATGATCAGCGCGTGCACGCGCGCAGGATCGGCCATCTGTCGATCGAGCTCATCGACTAGTCCCGGTTTGATCAAGCGCGCTGTCTGCGTCACCAGCGATGAGGCCGCCGACAAGCGGTATTCGAGTACGCCCAGCTGGCGCATCGCCTCGACCGCCGCAATCAGGGTCGCGGACCAATGATAGAAATAATCCTGAAAAATGACGATGCCACCATCCCGCAGCCGCGGGAAGAATCGCTCGACTAGCCACCTCAATTCGTCGTAGAACTTGGGGCTGTCAATGTGCATCAGAGCGACCTGACGAATATTCCCCGGAACGGAATCTCGCAGTTCTGCACGGACCGGGAGAACCACGCCGCTGTCTACATGCGTGGAAAGAAAATGACTGAATACCGGAAAGAAGTCCAGCCGGCCATCATTCGTTGCCAGCAGGTGCGGAACGCCCCCGTCACGAGCGAACGCATTCACGTGCACGGCAAATCCCCCTTCGGCCGCGCAAGCAAAGCTGTCGTACGCATGCAGCAGATTGGTAGCGGTACGCTGGGGATTGTCGGCCAGGCCTTGGGCGAGGCACGCCGTGCTGCGGCCGAAAAAACTGCCGAACTCGACCATCTGGTCGCCCGGCTGCAGGCTGAGCTGGGATGCGAGGCCGTATAAAGTCTTTTGCTCGATGGGCTCGATCATTCCGGGAATTGCCCGGATCGTGGCAGGATCAAACAAAGCCAAATTCCTTTCTGAATGCGCCGGCACCGACGCGCTTCGGCAAGGACGAAAATCCCTGCATCCGCAATCAGCGAGGATTATCCCCTATCCTAATCGCCCAATGAAAAAAGCCGGGGTGTCGCCACCCCGGCTTTCCATCGACTGACTCACCCGATTACTTGAGCAGGGCCAGCACGCCCTGGGCGCCCTGGTTTGCCTGTGCGAGCATCGCGGTTGCGGCCTGCTGGATGATTTGCTGCTTCGCCAGCTCGGTCGTTTCAGTCGCGTAGTCGGTATCCAGGATACGGCTACGGGATGCAGACATGTTCTGCAGACCTTCGGACAGGTTGTTGACGATGACATCCAGTCGGTTGTTCAGTGCACCGGACTTGGCCTGTGCCGCCGACACCTGCTCGATGGCCGCATCGATTGCACGGATCGCGTCATTGGCGCCCTGCTGTGTCGAGATATCCACTTGGGAGACCTTGTCGCCTTCAGCGCCACCGAAGGTGCCGCGACGGAAGCCCAGGCGCTCGAAGTTGGTGATACCTTCGAAGCCGCTTTCGACGGTGAACGCCTCGTCCGACGACAGCTGAACCGTCGCGTAGTAGGTGGTGGCCGATGCTGCCGAGTTGCTGGTCAGCGTCACGCCGCCCAGGCCGAGGTTGGCTGCAGCGTTCTGGAAGGTCGAACCGATCGAGATGTTACGACCATCTTCCGCACGCAGTTCCAGCGCGTCGCCGAAACGCGAGGCGATGACGCCAGTCTGGCCCGACTTTTCGTTGAACGCATCGATCACGTTCTGCAGGTCGGTGGTGTTGGCGCTGATGCTGACGCCGTTCAGGAACACCGTGGCCGTGGTCGCATAGGAAGTGAAGGATTCGCCGCGGATCACGTTGGCCTGGGCCTTCGCGGTCACGCCGGTACGTTCGCTCTGCTTGTTGATCGCAGCAGCGATCGCAATCGCGCTCTGCGAACGCTGGCTACCGACCTTGGAGGTGTCGCTGGTCTGGTAGGAAGCGGTATCGTCGGTACCGACGGCGCCGCCGATGGCGATGCCATTGATGACCAGGGTGTCGCCGTTCAGCGTGCCCGAAGTCGACGTGGTCTCAGTCTGGTCGCCGAGTGCGGTTGTACGCGCTGCGGTCACGGTCTGGGCCGAGCCACCTTCATAGGTGCCGATACGCAGACCGGCCTTGGCAGCCACGCTGGCCTGTGCGCCTTCGCGGGTGCCGATGGTGACGGCCGAACCGTCCTTCGAGAACAGGTCGATGCTGCCAACGTAGGTGCCGGCGGCAGCCACGCCGGTTGCAGCAGCGGTGGCGGTACCTCCAAATGCGACGACCACGTTACGGCCATCTTTCGCAGTCAGAACCACGCCACCGTTGTCGCTGTCGGTGTTGGTAGCGACGACGCCGGTCGCAGCTGAGATGGCGTTGATGGCGTCCGTCACCAGCTTGCGGCTAAGTGCGGTGTCAGTGGTGGTCGAGATCGACGCGGTCGAGTAACCGTTGATCGTCAGCGCGCCGGTGGTCGATGCACCCGTCATTGCCGAACCGGAGACAGTCGTGCCCGCCACTTTGGCGATCACGCCGGTGTCGGCCGATGCACGGTTGATGGCGACGGCCTTGGCGATCGCGCTGGAGGCATTGCTGGCCGACGACAGGGTATCGTCTTCTTCGAAGGACACGCCGATCGCGACGCCGTTGACGGTGATGTCGCCCTGGGCCAGGGTGCCGCGGTCGGCCACCAGGCCACCGAGGGTGGTCAGCGACGGCTGGACGTCCGAGCCGAGGTGATTGGTCTTGACCGAATCAAAGCCCATTTCGATCTTGTCAGCCTGGTTGGCGCCGGTCTGGATCACGACCTTCTTGGCGGTGCCGTCGAGCAGGTTGATGTTGTTGAAATTGGTGGTCTTGGCGATATGGTCGATCTCTTCCTTCAGCTGATCGACTTCCAGCTGCAGCGACGAACGGTCGCTAGCCGACATCGTGCCCGATGCCGACTGGACTGCCAGTTCACGCATGCGCTGCAGGACATTGCCGACCTGGCCGTACGCGCCTTCGGCGGTCTGGGTCATCGAGATCGCATCGTTCGAGTTCTTGACGGCCATCTGGATACCGCGAACCTGCGAGGTCATGCGGTTGGTGATGGCTAGGCCGGCGGCGTCGTCCTTGGCCGAGTTGATACGCTTGCCGGTCGACAGGCGTTCCATCGATTGCGAAAGCTTCAGGCTGGAAGCACGCGAGGACTCTTGCGAAACCAGCGCGTTGAGGTTGGTGTTAATCACGGACATGGTGGTTCTCCTTTAAAGTCCACTGCATTCTTCACGTTGAAACTTGGAGCTTGATTGCCCCACGGTTTCGAAAATCGGCACCACAATGACAAACTTGAGAGAAATCTTTCGAAAACCTTCACGAAACTCAGGCTGCTTCGTTATGCAGCATGCCTTTCAGGTCTTCGATGCTGTGCGCGACCTTGACCACCACTTCGTTGGGGATCTGGCGAATGACTTCGCCGGACTGCAGGTTGCGCACCTGAACCACGGGACCACCGACAGCTTCGTCAATACTGAAATTCAGGCCGCGGCCGCCGTCGCGCATCATTTCATTGATGCGGTGGATGGCCTCTTCGAGGTTCGCGCGCTGTTTTTCAGTGTCGACGCGAATCTCGGCCTTCTTCGGGGGGGCAATGACGGGCTGCTGCGTTTGAGCGACAGCGGGAGTAGCAGACTCGATCGCAGTAGAGCCCGAGACCCGGCTCACGACCGGTGCCGCAGGTGCTGCGCTTGATTGAATTGCTGTAACCATGACTCCATCCTTTCCGGGCGGAGCAATGGGAAATCCACCCGTTCAGTCACGGAAATCGGAATGAACAGATGAAACTTTAGGGCAGCCCTGAAAATATTTTTATTCTCAAGCTGCTAACTTTGGCGCCACGGGACCGTCGCGCCGGCTCACTGGCTTACTTGCTGGTGTAGGCGGCCATCATCCCTTCGAAGGTCGATTTCAGGCTGGTTTTTTGCGAATTGATGCTGCCCACCAGGCTTTCCATCATCGAGAACTGCCGGGTATACCGGGCAAGCAGGGCCTCCATGCGGCGATTGAGCTTTTCGATCTGCTCTTCGTACTTGGTGTTTTCAGTAGTCGCATTGTCGGACTTGGCCTGCAACGGACCGGTTACTGCCAACAATTTGTCGAGCCGCCGGAAGGTGTCGCCCGCGATACCGGCCGGCTGGGTGCTGAGCGTGCTGATATTGCTCTGGTTGCCCGTCATGACCTTGACCACGTCCGCGTAATTGTTCTTCAGGGCCGCATCGAGTTTTGTCTCGTCCAGCGACAGCACGCCTTTCTGGTCAGTCTTGAAGCCAAGGTCGCCGAGGCTGGTAATGGCAGACCCTGCAGTGCTCGACTGGCCGAGGAACATCGAGCGCACCTGCAGGCGCACCATCTTCACCGTCGGATCCCCGACCAGGGTCTTGCCGTAGGTCTCGAGCTCCGAATCAGGATTGGTGGTTTCCTTGACGATGTCGTCAAAGTCGTTGTACGCAGTGACCAGCGCCATCAACTTTTCTTTGATCGCGCTGGTATCTTGCGTCAGCGTCACGCTGGCGGCGCTAGTCGTGGTCGAGCGCAGCTCAAGGGTGACGCCGCTGATCACGTCAGCCAATGTGTTCGACTTGCGTGTGTATTGAACGCCATTCACTGTCAGCACGGCATCGCTGGCCTGGTTTTCAGCCGCAGTGCTGAACGCCAGCCCGTTGGCGGCGCCGGACGTCAGCGTGAATGCCTCGCTCGCGCCCGATTCCCCGGTGACCATGATCTTGTACGGCGAGCCTGTGCTGCCGTCGTTGACCAACTCCGCCTTGACCCCCTGATTGGCGTCGTTGATCGCGGCGACGACGCCTTCAGGGCTGTCGGCGTAGGTGGTGCGTGTCAGAGCCGCCCCGGCGATCACTTTGCCGCTCTTGGACGTAATGGCGATGTCGTTGCCGTTGGCCGTTACGCTGACATCATCGCTGCCTTCGAGAATGCGCAAACGCTTCTGGATATCGGCTGCCAGTGCCGACACAGTCGGCGCATCCGGTACCGGGATGATGGTACGGGTGCTGTCGCCGATTCTGACAGTAAATGACTTGAAATCCGTCAGCTGGGGCGTGGTGCCAAACTTCACACCGGTGATGCCGCTGCCGGTGGCCGTCGGCGCGCCGACATCGGCCCCGGTATCGAGACGGATGGTGGCCGATTGCGACAGCGTCGGCGCCGTGATCTTGCGGTTGTAATTCGATGACTTGATCTCGAGGCCGCTGGTGCCCGACACGGTCACCGACAGCTCGTCGGTGCCATCCTGGGCACGCAACTGCTTCTGCAGGTCTGCCGCCAGCGCGTTCAGGTCGGCGCTGGCCGGAGCGGGCTTGATATTGAATTGCTTGCCGCTGACGATGACGGAGAAAGACTTGAAGTCCGTCACCGAAGGGCTGCTGCCGAAGCTGATGTTCGATAGCGTCGCCATGAATACCGCTGCCGGCGGCACTTGCTGAGTGCCGGTTGCAGCGTCGCTGACAGCGGGGTCGGCCGTCAGCGACAGTGCGGAAATGCGCTTCGACAGGTCGGTCGAACTGAACACCAGATTACCGTTGTCAACGCTCACGCTGACCGTGCTGTCGACGTTGGCACGAATCCTGGTCTGCAGGTCATCGGCCAGCGCCGTCAGCGTCGCCGCACTTGGCGCCGGTTGGACGTTGTATGCATTGCCATCGATGGTGATCGAGAAATTGCTGAAATCGGTTGCCTGCGGATTGGCGGCGCTAAAGGCCGGCGCCAGTAGTTTCGCGGTCGCCGTTGACGGATTGGCCGTGGTGCCGGTAGCCACGCCGGCCTTGTTCGACGACAGCGTCATGTCGAACGGCAGGCCGCCGTTGACCAGGCTGCTCGATGCGGCATAGCCGGTCGACACGCTGCGCTGCGGCTTGGCCAATGAAGCGATATTGACGTTGTAAGTGCCGGCCGTCGCCGCATTGGTCGTCGTGACGTTCAGCGCCGAGGTATTGCTGTTGGAAGCCGTCAGCGAGTTGTAGCTGGTCTTGTCCTTCAGGTCGGCGAGCTTGGTCTTGAACTCGCTCATCATGAACATGACCGCCGACAAGCCACTGATCTTGTTGTCGTTCTTCGTGATCTTGGCGTTGATCGCATTCTCTTTGGGAATGCGCTCGGCATCGACCAGGTTCTGGGCGAGCGAGGCCGTATCGACGCCCGAACCTGCGTTCAGAGAAGACAACAGCTTCTGGGCCGCCGACTTGTTCGCCTTTTGAATCTCGGCGGCAGTGGCGGCAGCGCTGGTGGTGGAGCTGACGGATGACGTGGCCATGGTCTGGTTACGAAGAATGTGCCGGATCGGGTTTTATCGGCATATCCCCGGATTCCTTGAATAATCTGCTGGTCGGGTCGTCGTTGCTTACCTGATGTAGTCGAACAGGTTCAGCTGCGAGATCTTTGCAAAGCTGCTCTGCGCCGCTTCCAGCGCCAGCATGTCCTTGTTCATCTTCGTGATCGCTTCGGTGTAGTCGACGTCTTCCACATTTGACAACACCTCTTTCATGCGCAGCAGGTTCTCGTCGGCCACATTGAGCTGGTTCTCGACCTTGTTACCAGCAGCGCCGATCGCAGCCAGGCTGTTCGACAGTCCATCCTGCAGCGTCGTCATTTCGCCGACCGCGCGCGTGATGCTCTTGGTATCGTTCGCCTGCAGCGCCGCCGTCAGGTCCTGGATCGCTTCGAAGAAGCCCACCGGCACCGGCTGGCCGGTATCGTCGGTGCGCACGATCTTGTCGAACGGATGGGTGCCGCTGCGATTGGTGTCGACCATGCTCTGGTCGCCGATACCCGCCGGCACGACCGTCTGGTCGCCCTGGTAGACCACCCTGCCCTGCTCGTTGGCCGCAAACGCGAGCTTGCCCACGCGCGAACCGGAGAAGATGTAATTGCCGTTGACGTCCTGCGTATTGGACAGCGACAGCAGCTGATCACGCAACTCGTTGACTTCGATGGCGATGGATTTGCGGTCCTTGGCCTGGTAGGTGTCGTTGGCCGCCTGCACGGTCAGTTCCTTCAGGCGCGCCATGATGTCGGTGGCCGCGTCCAGCGCCGATTCCTGCTGGGACAGCTTGTCCTGCACCTGCTTCATGGTCGCGATATAGCTTTGCTGGCGACCGACCGCCGATTTCAGGCGCGAGATCTCGGCCGACTTGTCCGGCGCATCGCTGGGCTTCAACACCTGCTTGGTGGTCGACAGCTGCATCTGGGTCTTGGACAAACGGTCCTGCGTCACGCCCATCTGCTGGATGGCGCGATCGAACTTGAGCGTGGTCGAGATCTGGGTCATGGGCGTATCTCGTCTTGTTAATTCGTCTTCTTTAATCGTCTGTATCAGTCAAGCTGGCGCTCAGCGCGCAGCCTGCAGGATGGAATCGAACAGTTCATTGGCCATCTGCATCGCCTTCGCATTGGCCTGGTAAGCCTGCTGATAGCGAATCAGGTCGGCGGCTTCGGAATCGAGGGACACGCCCGACACCTTGTCACGCGCCTCGACGGCCTGGTCGTTGACGACCTGAAGCGCCTTTTGCGCAATCGTGGCCTGGCTGGAGAAGTTGCCGATCTTTCCGACCTCTTCTTCATAGGCTTGCGAAATCGTCTTGCCACCGTTGCCGCCATTGGCACCGATGAAGCCGCGAGTCTGTAGCGCGACGATGTCGAGCATGTTCTCGTTGTTGCCGGTGCCGTCCTGGTTGCCGTCGATGACGAACTTGTCGCCAGCGGCAGGCTGACGGTTCAGCGTCAACTGCACGCCCTGGTAGACGATGCCGGCCTTCGGATCGTAGTCGCGCTCGGCCAGCGTGGTCACCAGGCCATTGGACGGGTTGGTCCAGGTAATCTGGTAATGGTTGGCCGACGTGAACGTGATGTCGTACTTCTCGCCGCGCAGCGCGTCGATGCGCTGCTTGTCGAGCGAGGCCGGATCCGTCATTGACGCATCGAAGCTGCCGGCCACCGTGCCGGAGCCTTCGGTCACGAACACCAGCAAGTCTTCCTGCGCCGCGCCATCGATATAGACGCCGGTACGCAGGCCCAGCTTGGCCAGCTCGGCCGCACCGTCGTCGGTGTGCGCATCGGTAAAGCCCATGCGGATCTCGGCCGTCGATGCCATGTTCAGCTGGCCGCGATACGTGCCATTGCCAAGGCCAAGCACATTGCTGCCGCCGGTCAGCGTGGAAATCGAGATGTCGGCGCCGCTGCCATTGCGTACTAGCAGCGAACCATCGGCATCGATCTCGGCATACGCCTTTGAATACGTGCCGCTGGTAACGCCCAGGGCATTGCCATCGTCCAGCGGGCCGATGACGATATCTTCGCCGGCCTTCGCCGAGCCGGCGTTCGACAGCGTGATCTCGCCGCTGGTCGCATCGATGCTGGCGGTAACGCCGGTGGCATTGGTCTGCGCATTGATTGCATCGACCATGTCCTGGCGGGTGGAGAAGGTGCCGTTGACGCCGCTGCCGCTGATGTCCACGCCATTGATCGCCAATTTGCGCGTCAGGTTCTGCGTCGCTTGCGTCGCCACCACGTGGCCGGTGTCGGCAGCATTGATTGCCGCAGCCACGTCCTCGGCCGATGCAAACGTGCCGCCATTGCCGGCGCCCGTGATCTTCACGCCATTGATCTGCAGTGGCAGGCCCTTTTCCAGGCCATCCTTGAGGTTCTTCGCCGATGCGCGCAGCTCGTTCGAGCCGCTGATTACGACCGGCGGCTCCAGCGTGGAACCGACGCTATTGAGCCAGCTGACCATGTCCGGCACCTTCAGGCGGCGGTTGTAGTCCAGCGCACCGAGCGCCTTGCCGTTCAGGGTCAGGGTATTGCCGGCAATTGAGTCCACATTCGACGGAATGCGCGCGCCGGCAATCGATGCCGACATCGGCACGATGGGCATCAGGCCGGTGTAGTACTTGCCTTCCGGCGTGCCCAGCAAATCGAGATCGCCGGCCACGCCATCCTTGCCATAGCCGATCGTGATCGCATAGTCGTCGCCGAAATTCAGCTTGCCGCGGTAAGAAGTTTCATTCACCAGCTTGCCGTCGGCATCCATGCCGCCGACGCGGATGTCGTTGCCGCCATAGCCATCGGCATTCTTCAGCACCAGGCCGGTACCGGCGGCATTGACGCTGGCGACGACATTGGTCTCGTTCGCATATTGCGAATTGATCTGCAGCGCGAGGTCCGCCAGGGTGCGGCCGGCCTGCGCCGGGATGGCGACGCCATTGATGAAGGCGCCGGCGGTCGGGTCGAGCGTGAGATCCGGCGTGGTCGTCATCGCATTGACGGCGATCGGTGGGTTCAGGCCTTCGGCAGCGCGGTTCATCCATTCGGCAATATCGCTGGCCTGGATGCTTTGCGCCGGTTGGGTCGGGTACAGCGCCGGCAGCGAACGACCATTGATAGTCAGGTGGTTCGCGCCGATATAAGTCTGGTTGGCTGGCAGCGCCGAGCCTGTCATCTCAATATGCTCGATCGTGCTCGGCACCACGTCATGCTCGGTCGAGAATCGGGTGGCCGGGTCATATTGCGAGATCGGCTTGGACATCAGGCCATAGAACATCGACATCTGCTTGTAGCCGTTGTCGCCCGACTTGTTCAGGTAATCCGACGAATAGCTGGTACCGGCAACGAAGCCATTCTTGGTCGTCATCAGCGCGCGCAGCGTGGCGTCATCCGTCACCGGCGCGCCGAGCAGCTGGCGGCCATCGCGCGTGAAGACCTGTACGTTCTGCTTGCTGCTGGCATTGTCGAGGAAGAGCGACCAGTTGTCGGCGCCCATCGGTATCTGACCCAGCAGCCAGTCGCGCGGCGCGGCGATGCCGGCCGACGGGTCCGGGTTGTTGCGCAGCACTTGCGCCAGTGATTTGACGCGCGTCGGGTCGGCGTAGCTGGCTGAGTAGCTCAGCGTCGCATCGGCGCCCGACAGGTTGTTCGCATTCTCGATCACGCGGAACAGGCCACCGGCAGCAACCTTGTTGGCGTCATTGACGGCCAGCCTGATGCCGGCCGACGAGCGATCGATCGTCACCGACTGCCCGCTGACGGGATCGGTCGTCGTGACCTGGTCGATCTGGAACAGGTCCTTGCCGACATTGCCCTCGACGTCGATGCCATTGCGGTGGATCGCGTTGATCTCGCCGGCAAAGGTGGTGACCAGATAATCGAGCGAGCCGAAGGTCGGCTGCAGCACTTGTTCGCGGAAGCCCAGCAGGCCACCCAGCTCACCGCTGGACACTCCCACCACTTCCGCCGGGGTCTTGCTGTACGGGTCGGAGATGATGCTCACGCGCGACAGGTCTTTTTCATCAAAGCGCGCTTCCAGCGGCACGGACTTGTCGCCGTCGACGATCTTCGCGCCGCCGGTGGCGTTGCCGATCGTCAGATCGACCGCGCCATTGGCACGGGTAGTGACATTGACCTTCACGAGCGAGGACAGCTTCTTCAGCAGCAGGTCGCGCTGGTCGAGCAAGTCCGGCGGCTGGCGGTCCACCAGCGGGTGCTTGGACAGCTGCTTGTTGACGGTCGCAATCTGGCCCGCCAGGGTATTGATGTCGGCCACGCGCGCATTGATGGCTTCGCGGGTCTCGGTATCGACGCCGGCCATCTGGGTCGACAATTCATTGAAGCGTCCGGCCAGGCTGTCCGCATCGCGCAGGAACTGCTGGCGCAGGATGGTCGACGACGGGTCGGCGGACAGCGAACGCGAGGTCGCGAAGAACTGGTCGAGCGCCGCCGGCAAGCCGATGGTCTCGCTGCCGAGGATGTCGACCACGCGATTCGCGTAGTTCACCATCGGGCCCTGGGTGCTCAGCTCGCTGGTGCTGTTGCGCAGGTTGGTTTCGAGGAACTGGTCGTAGGCGCGCTTGATCGCGGTGACCGCCGTGCCGGTGCCGAGGTAGACACGGCCCTGCTGGCGCGGCATGGTCTCGGTGAGCGAGGTCTCCTGACGGACGTAGCCCTCGGTACCGACGTTGGCGATGTTGTTCGATACGGTCGACAGCGCGCGCTGGTAAGCCGCGACGCCCGAGCTGCCGATGCTGAGCAAGTCACTCATTCAGTGCTCCCGCGCAGCGGTGTTACCTGGCTACGGTCGAGGTTGAAGCGAGCCGGACGATCGAGCTTCATGGACGGCGCATTGCGCTGGATTTCCAGCGGCGGCGGCTCCGGGTTCAGTGACATCGGCTCGGCCTTGGCCTTGAAGTCCGGCTGCGGGCCGTTGTTGCGGTCGACGGCCTTGACGATCATGTCGGCCACGCCCATCGCGCCACGCTTGGCCATCTGCATCGACAGTTCGCGGTCGTACATGTCCTGGAACTGGTTTTCGGTGTCCGAGCCCATCAGGTCGTTCTTTTCCACCGTCGCCCGCATGGACTTGAGCATCTCCTGTATGAACATGGCCTCAAACTGGGTCGCGGTCTCGCGCGTGGCCTTGTCCGACTTCTGCTGGGCCTTGCCGCGCAAAGCGCCAAGACCCGCAAAGTCCAGTGCGGACTGCGGGGTGGCGGTGCCGAGGCTGTCGAGGCTATCTGCCATATCAGTGGGGAGGCGCGGTTCAGGGTCTCAGTTCAGGGATTCAGCTCAGATGCAGGTCGGCACCGGTCAGATCACGACCAGGTCGGCGCGCAAGCTGCCGGCGCTCTTCAATGCTTCCAGGATGGCGATCAGTGACGACGGCGTCGCGCCGACCTGGTTGATCGCATCGACGACCTGGCGCAGGTCCACGCCGGCCTGGAACAAGAACATCGGCTTGTTCGGTTCGGTCACGGCGATGTTCGCGTTCTGCACCGGCTGCGTGGTGCCGTTCGAGAACGCACCCGGCTGGCTGACTTCGTTGGTTGCGGCAATCGCGACCGAGATCGTGCCGTGCGACACCGCCGCCGGACTGACCTTGACGTTGCGGCTGATGACGACGGTGCCGGTACGCGAGTTGACGACCACACGGGCCGGCGCTTCGCCCGGTACCACGTCGAGGTTTTCGATCATGCTCATGAAGGCGACGCGCTGCGACATGTCAGCCGGCGCGCGCACCGAGATCGACACGCCATCGAGTGCATTCGCGGTACCGGCGCCGAAGGTCTTGTTGACCGCATCGACGATGGCGCGGGTGGTCGTGAAGTCTTGCTCGCGCACGTTCATCACGACGAATTCGGATTTGTCGAAGGGGTTGTCGACGATGCGCTCGACGGTCGCGCCATTCGGGATGCGCGCCGAGGTCGGCACGCCGATCGCGACCTTGGAGCCAGCGGCGTTGGCATCGATGCCGGTGGTGTTCACCACGCCTTGTGCCAGCGCATAGACTTCACCGTCGATACCGCGCAGGCTGGTCAGGATCAGGGTGCCGCCGCGCAGGCTGCTGGCCTTGCCGAGCGTGGCGACGTTGATGTCGATGCGCTGGCCGGGCTTGGCCATGCCGGGCAGTTCGGCGGTCACCATTACGGCGGCGGTGTTCTTCACGTCCAGACGGCCGGCCGCTGACACTGCACGTTCGAAGTCGGTTAGCGGGCCGTCCATACCGACGCCCATCTTGTTCATCATCGCGCGCACGGTCTGCACCGTCAGTGATACGTCGGCACCGTCACCGGTACCCTGCAGGCCGACCACCAGGCCGTAGCCGACCAACTGGTTGGTACGCACCGCGGCGACCGAAGCGAGATCTTTTACGCGGTCCGCATGCGCGGGCGGCGTGGCGACGACGGCCACCAGCACCGTCGAAAGGATCAGGAAGAAGCGAGAGATCATGATCAGCTCCGTCATATTCTTGGGTATCGTCGGTCCCGGCGTCAGAACGGCCAGAACTTGTACAGCAGGCTGGTGCCCCAGCCGGCGCGGGTCGCATTGGCGAGGTCGCCCGAACCCTTGTAGGAGATCTGCGCATTGGCGAGACGGCGCGACTGCACGGTGTTGATGGCGCTGACATCGTCCGGACGAATGATGCCGGCGACCTGGATCACCTCACCGCCCTCGGACAGCGCGAGCTTTTTCTCGCCGCGGATTACGAGGTTGCCGTTGGCCTGCACTTCAACCACGGTGACCGCGATGGATCCGGTCAGCGAAGCCTGCTGATCGGCGACGCCCTTGCCCTTGTTCGAGATCTTGGCGCCATCGGTCTTGATGCCCGAGGTCGACGGTAGCAGCTGGTCAAGCTGCGTGGTCAGGCCGGAAGGCACGGCATTGTTCGACGACTCGCGGCTGGTCTCGTTGTTTAAAGTTCTGGCGGCCTGTGTCGATTCATTGAGTAACACGGTGATCACGTCACCGACGCGATACTCGCGGCGACGGGCCTGCCACATGTCGGTGTTATCGCTGGCGAAGATAGCGCCGGTCGCCGGACGATTGGCATCGCGCGGCAAGGGCTGCACCGGCGTGAATTCCGGCGACATCGCCACCGGCATCGGGCCTGCACATGCAGCCAGCAGCGCTGCCGTGGCCATGGCGGCGCACATCGGCACGCGCCTGCTCAGCTTGTTCAGCTTCATCGTCTTCATCCTTTTTCCACGTTCGCCTGCGCAGCCTTGCCCGCTCATTCAGCGGGCACCGCGCCAGGCGCCGCTTTACATGTTGTTATTCAGGAAGCGCAGCATGCCGTCGGCCGCCGAGATCGCTTTCGAGTTGATTTCATACGCGCGCTGGGTCTCGATCATGTTCACCATCTCTTCGACGACGTTCACGTTCGACGCTTCCAGCATGCCCTGACGCAGCGTGCCTGCGGCCTGGGTGCCGGGAACCAGCACGGCCGGGGCGCCGGAAGCCACGGTTTCCTTGTAGAGGTTGTCGCCCAGCGGCTGAAGGCCGGCCGCGTTCACGAAACGCGCCAGCTGGATCTGTCCGACCTGCTGCGCACCACCACCGGCGAACAGCTCGACCGACACCGTGCCGTCCTGGCCGATCGTGATCGACGACGCGTTGGCCGGGATCGCAATCGCTGGTACCAGGGGCTGGCCAAGGTTGGTCACCAGCTGGCCGGTGTTGGAAAGCTTGAAGGTGCCGTCACGCGTGTACGCAGTCGTACCGTCGGCCTGCTGGATCTGGAAGAAGCCCTCGCCCGCGACTGCGATGTCGAGCGCGTTCTGGGTGTTGATCATGTTGCCCTGCGCGTGGATCTTCTCGGTCGCGATCACGCGCGTACCGGTACCCAGCATCAGGCCGGTCGGGGCCTGCGTGGCAGCGGCGGTCTGGCCGCCGGCCTGTCGGACGTTCTGGTACAGCAGGTCTTCAAACATCGCGCGGTCGCGCTTGAAGCCTGTGGTATTGACGTTCGCAAGGTTGTTCGAGATGACCGTCAGCCGGGTCTGCTGTGCGTCCAGGCCCGTCTTGGCTACCCACATCGATGCGTCCATGATTCCCTCTCTAGTGTCGCGTTTTCCGACTTATTGCAAATTGCGTGCCCGGGCTTCCGTCACCCCGCCCGGCCCGGGTTGAAGGCCCGCGCCGGCAAGGTTTTGCCGCTTCGGGCTGGCATAGAGGGCTCAGGGGCGGCCAAGACTTGCCGAAGGGCCTGTCGCGTCGGGTCGATGGCAAGACGCGCCGACGCAGACAGGACGACGAGTACGGCAAGGAGGCGCAACGCAGCCAGCGGCCTGACGAGACCGGCGCTTAGCGTGCCTTCAGCATGCTGGCGCCAGCCTCGTCGAGCGACTTGGCTTCCTTGATGGTGCGCACCTGGGTCTCGAAAGAACGTGAAAAATCAATGAGTTTGACCATCGCAGTCACCACATTGACGTTGCTGCTCTCGAGCGCGCCCGGCACCAGCTTGGGCTGCTTGGGACCGTTGGCGAAGTCGCCATTGGCGGTCGCGTTTTCGGGATACGGGGCAAACAGGCTGTCCGCGCGGCGCTGCAGCGTGATCGCGCTGGCGTCACGCAGCATGATGCGGCCGACCTGGACGGGCGGCTCGTTCAGGGGCTGGGCCGGGTTGCGGGCATAGACATCGCCCTCGGCGGTGATATTGACTTCGAAGCCGGTCGGGATCGTGATCGGACCGCCATCCTCGCCCAGTACCGGGTGGTAGGAGCCGTTTTCCAGCACGCCGTCGCTGTTGAGGTGCAGGTCGCCGCGGCGGGTGAAGGCCAGCGTGCCATCCTTGGCTTGTACGCCCATCACTGCCTGCTCCTGCAGCGCGATGTCCATCTTGTTCCCGGTCGCCATCAGGTGGCCGGGCTCGAGCGACACCGCATTCATCTTCTCGATGTAGGGCTGGATGCGGGTATCCCAGCCATCGCCCTTGGCCTTGACGGCCACCATCGCATTGTCAAAGCTCTTCTTGAAACCGACCGTGGATGCGTTGGCCAGCTCGTTGTTGAGCTGTTCGCGCAGCAGGCGTCGTTCATTGATCGACGCCATTGCGGTGAAGGCTAAGCGGTCCATGTCGGTCTCCGTTCTTTACAGGCTCAGTACAGGATCAATGCCGCGATTAGCTGCGGATATTGATGATGGCCTGGGTCAGCGTGTTGTTGGTTTCGATCGCCTTCGCATTGGCCTGGAAGTTACGCTGGGCCGTGATCAGTTCGATCAGTTCGTTGGTCAGATCGACGTTGGCGCGTTCGCGCGCACCGGCGCGCACCGTACCGAAACCTGCCGAACCGGCTTCGCCGTACTTCGCATCGCCGGACTTCGAGGTGGCGTAGTAGCTGGCGTCACCGATCTGGCGCAGGCCGGTCGGCGCGGCGAAGTTCACCAGCACGATCTTGGCCAGCGACTTCTGGGTACCGTTCGAGTACGACGCCGACACCAGACCGTCATCGCCGATGTCCACACCGATCAGGTCGCCTTCCGGGCGTCCGTTCTGGTCTTGCTTCAGCACCGAGAACGGTGACGAGTACTGGGTCGACGATGCATAGTCGATCGAGAACTGCAGCGTCGCGCCGGACGCGCCGATGGTGGTCGACTTGAACGCGATGGCGTCCAGCGGCGAGTACAGCTTGCCGGCGGTGTCGAAGGTCAGTTCGCCCTTGTCGAGGAAGATCGGCGACCACAGGTCGCGGGTTTCATCTTCCGAGAACGTGCCCGGGTCAGAGGTTTCCATGCCGTCGCGGTCGACGTACAGCGGGAAGCCGTCGGCGTTCTTGGCCTGCGGCGGCTCGATCCACTTGCTGGTGGTGCCGCGCGCCGCTTCCAGGTCCGACAGGCCCCAGATCGAGTTGGCCGACACTTTCAGGAAGGAGTTGTCGCCGGTGGTGCCGGTAGTGAACTTGAAGAACTTGTTGTTCGTGCC
>JACCDQ011823416.1_pt1 | contig 19412 bp, 18 predicted proteins | sample 7446031 | NCBI WGS metagenome assembly JACCDQ01 (sample SAMN15323442, study PRJNA562643) | freshwater metagenome | isolation source: river surface water | place: USA:Blue River Watershed | collected 2017-08-17
CATGATTCCGAATCCACCAATCTTGATCAGAATCAAGATGACCAGATGCCCAATTGGAGTCCAGAAAGTTTCTGTGTTCTCAACGGTCAGGCCGTTCACGCAGAGTGCACTAATTGCGGTGAAGGCGGTGTCGATATTCAAACCAAACTTGCCATCGGTTCGCGAAAACGGCAGGCTCAGCAGCGAAGTGCCGGCGACAATCAAAAGGGTGAAGGCGAAGGTAATGATCTGCGCTGGGCGGAATAGACGCACCTTATTCGCTGCCATTACCCCTCCTTAATGGAGCCACCGTGGGGAATTGAACCCCAGACCTGCTCTTTACGAGGGAGCTGCTCTACCAACTGAGCTACGGCGGCCAATGTTCCGATTCTAGCCAAAGAGAAACCCCGGCCCAACGGACCGGGGTTCCTTGACCAATGCAACTAGTGCGAAACGGCCTTGCCGATTGCAGCACCGGTTAGTGAACGTACTTCGAGCTCGGCATACTTTGCAGTGTTGCGCTCGTTCGAGGTAATGGTTCCCAACCATCCCATGAAGAACCCGAATGGGATCGAAACGATACCCGGGTTGTTTAGTGGGAAGTAGTTGAACTTCACACAGCTGGCTGCATCAGGTAGACACTTGATGAAGCTGGTCTCTGTGCCAGATACGTTGCCTGAGAAGATCAACAGCACGATTGCAGCAATCAAACCACCGTAGATAGCGAATACCGCACCGCGAGTGTTGAACTTCTTCCAGAACAGTGAGTAAAGCACTGCCGGTAGGTTTCCAGATGCCGCGATTGCGAAAGCAATCGCAACCAGGAACGCTACGTTCAATCCCTGAGCACCGATTGCTAAGACGATAGCTACGGCACCAATCAGAATTGCGGCGATACGTGCAATACGAACTTCCTTCTTCGGGTCAACATTGCCTTTCTTGATCACGTTGGCATAGAAGTCATGCGCAAACGATGATGAAGAGGCAAGGGTTAGACCAGCAACTACTGCAAGGATGGTCGCGAAAGCGATAGCTCCGATGATGGCAAGCATTGTTGCTCCACCTGCATCGCCACCAAACTCCATACCTAATTCCTTAGCCAAAAGTGGAGCAGCTAAGTTTCCACCCTTGTCAGCTTCGCTGATTGTCGCGGAACCCACCAGAGCGGCAGCACCGAAACCAAGAGCGATGGTCATTAGGTAGAAGACACCGATGTTACCGATTGCCCAGTTCACACTCTTACGAGCGGCCTTCGCGGTCGGTACGGTGTAGAAGCGAATCAAGATGTGCGGAAGACCGGCAGTACCGAGAACCAACGCCATACCAAGTGAGATCAAGTCGAGCTTGCTCATCAGGGTCTTGAACTCGTCGATTACGGTGTGCGCCTCGTCTGCGTAGATGACCTTTCCATACTTGCCACCCGGCTGAAGGAAGGTTTCAACTCCGCTCTTAGCCTTGGCTTGGCCAAGCAGAGCGCTGATGTCGAAGCCGAACTTGGCTAGCACCATTACGGTCAACACGATGGCACCGATCATGAGCAGGAATGCCTTCACGATCTGTACGTAGGTGGTTCCCTTCATGCCGCCGACAGTTACATAAACGATCATCAAGACGCCGACTACGGCGATGATGAGGTTCTTGGCACCGGTGTCAGCTGGGTCGATACCTAGAAGTAGTGCAACCAAACTTCCGGCACCAACCATTTGAGCCAGCAGGTAGAAGATAGAAACTACGACTGTCGAAGCCGAAGCTGCCGAACGAACAGGACGCTGCTTCATGCGGAACGCCAGTACGTCTCCCATGGTAAATCGGCCAGAGTTGCGAAGCGGTTCGGCTACAAGAAGTAGCGCAACCAACCAGGCAACAAGGAATCCGATTGAGTAAAGGAATCCGTCGTATCCGAATAGCGCAATCATTCCGGCAATACCAAGGAATGATGCGGCGGACATGTAGTCACCCGCGATGGCTAAACCATTTTGGAATCCAGAGAAAGAAGCGCCACCGTCGTAAAAGTCAGATGAATTCTTCTTGTTTGATCGACCGGCGCGGAATACAAGCACCAGCGTGAACGCTACGAAAACAACGAACAGGATTGTTGAGAGAGTTGTCGATGACATTACTTACCCAACTTTCCGTTTACCTTGTCGCGAAGTGCGTCAGATGCGGCATCGAGAGTCTTGCTTGAGTGGCGCTCATAGAGCCACATGATCAAGAAGGTCGAAGCAAACTGAAGCACACCGAGAATGATGGCGATGTTGATGTTTGGGGCAACTTCGATGCTCACCCAATCACGCGCAAAAGCGGTGAGAAGTACGTAAGCGAAGTACCAGGCAAGAAATGCCACTGTTACAGGAAATGCAAAGTTGCGGAACTTCTTTCGCAACTCTTTGAATTCGGCTGAATTTTGGGTTTCAACCCAAACCGCCTCATCGTGTGACGAACTCATATAACTCCGTTGTTCATGAGAATCCGTTGACATCGTTGTCGACAGACTTTGGGGTTGCCCCCATTTGCTCAGACTAGCGATGTGTTGAAGTCCAATTCAAATTGTCAGATTGGCGTGTTCGGCTAACCGATGTTTTTAGCAGTTTGGGTCTTTGCTAGGCGCAATTCCATTCACCAAGTAGGCATCCACGGCCTTGACCACGCAGCTATTCGAGCGGCCATAGGCCGTGTGACCCTCGCCGTTGAAGGTGACCAAGCGACCATTGGCCAGAATTTTGGTGGCAAGATTCTGAGACTGCCAGTAGGGAGTGGCCGGATCCCCGGTGGTGCCGACCACAATAATTGGCGCTGAACCCTTGGCCGCATAGCTGGCCGGTCTCTTCGCAATTGGAAACGGCCACTGCTCGCAGCCGACCGCGCCATTCAACCAGTAGCGGCCGAGGAATGTGCTGATTGCCAACGCCTTGGCATTCTGGGCAGCCATCGCAGCCTCGGAAGAGTCCGCACGAGAATCCAAGCAGTTCACTGCGATATTGGCTTCGAAGGTATTGCTCGCGTAAGTTCCATCCGAATTTCGATCGTTATAGAAATCGGCAAGACGCATGAACATTGAGCCATCCCCCTTGAAAGCACCTTCGAACGCCTGGTCGAGATACTGCCAGTAGTCATTGCTATAGAGCGTCATAATTAAGCCGGTAATTCCAGAGTCGGCATTTAGCATTCGACCATCTGTGGTCTTGATTGGCTTGGTTTCGAGACCCTTGAAGAAACTGGAAATTCGATCGATGGCAGAATCAACTGAACCGCTAAACAAACATGAGCTCTTGCTTAGGCAATCGGCGAGATAGTTTCGCAGCGCTTGATTGAATGCCTTGAGCTGATTCAAACTCTGCTGTTCGTCGCTCACGCTCGGGTCCATGGCACCATCGAGAACCATTCGTCCGACGAGCTTCGGGAAGAGAGCCGCGTAGGTTGTGCCTAAGAATGTGCCGTAAGAGAAGCCCAGGTAGTTGAGTTTTTTGGCGCCGAGTGCAGACCGAATCACGTCCATGTCTTTGGCGGCTGAAACAGTATCGACAAACCCGAAAATTTTTCCGCTGTTTTTGCGGCAGGCTGCGATGAACTTCTTCATTTCTGCTCGTGTGGTGGCCAACTCCTCCGCACTTCCCGACGGTCCAAAGTCGTCGTAGAGCAGATGGTCTGTGCCTTTCGCGTCGAGGCATTTGATAGGTGCACTGCGCTGCACACCTCTGGGGTCGAAGCCCACCACGTGATAGTGCTTGCGAAGTTCGGCACTGCCTACCTGTCCACCGCCCGCGGCGACGAAATCGATACCCGAGCCGCCCGGGCCGCCAGGGTTCTCGAGGAGCCAACCCAGGTCTGCAGAGCCGGTGCTCGCAAGCCAGTTGATGGCAATCTTGATCGAACCTTCAGCCGGATGGGCGTAGTCAATGGGTACGGTTACCGTCGAGCACTTCAACTTTGTGCCGCAGTTGGTCCAGGTGAGCTTCTGGTTGTAGTAGCTAGCCACCGTGGTGTTCTTCGGAGTGGCCTCGACCGAGGTGCAACCCGCCAACGCAAGAATTCCCACTAGCAAAGCGACGAGTAATTTACGCACTGGCTACTTCTTCGCTCGGAGATTAACTGCCAATGCATCGAGGACGAATTGGTTATTGACGTTTGATGCAATTCTGCTGCGAGCCGTTTCAATTTCCTTGAGCTTGAACAGGGTCTGCTCAGGGTGAGTCCGGTTAGCCAAGTCTTGCAATTTTGAAACAAGCTCTTCATTGACCAATGGAACCTGAGCATCAAGCTGAATCATGAGCACATCGCGATACAGCGAAAGTAAATCCACCAAGATGCGGTCCAGCCCATCACGAAGCGAGCGGGTTGCCCTGCGCTTTTGTGACTCCTCCATCGCGCGGATGTCTGCTCGCACGTGCGGAGGTAACTTACTCGAGTCCTCCACACCGAGAGCGCGCAGCAATTCCTCGCGCTCATCTGTATCGCGTTCGACTGTTAATGCGTCTGCGTCTTTCTTGGCAAGATCCAACCAACGTTCCGCTGTGAACATTGCTCCGGAAATAGATTCGATTTCGATGGCAGCAATTAGGGTATCTTTTCGACGACCCCGCGCCTCCACGCTCGTACCCAATCGCCGAGCCATGCCGATATGACTCTGTGCCTCGGCCGCTACCTGTTTGGCTAGCGCCGGAGCGACACCATCGCGCGACACCAAGAGCTCGGCGACCTCTTCGACAGACGGTGTCTTCAGGGCTACTCGACGCACACGCGAACGAATTGTCGGCAACATGTCTGCCTCACTTGGAGCGCACAATAACCAAACAGTTCCGGCCGGCGGCTCCTCGAGTGCCTTGAGTAGAACATTGGAAGAACGCTCGGTCATACGATCTGCGTCTTCGATAATCATGATTCGATAGCGACCCATCGAGCCACCAAGCGATGAGCTGGCCACAAGTTCGCGAACCTCCTCGATGGAGATTCCCACGCGTTCGGTAGCAAGCACGGTGATATCCGGGTGATTGCCACCAAGGGCGAGCTTGCAGGAGTGACAGACTCCGCAGCCGTTTTCGTCGCAGAGCAGAGCACCGGCAAATGACACCGCAAGATTTGAGCGACCAGAGCCGGGTGGTCCGGTCATCAACCAGGCGTGATGAACCCCTTCATCTTTGTGTCTGACCGCGAGTTCCAACTGGGCGATGGCATCGGCCTGCCCGTAGAGTTCATTCCAAATTGGTGCAGGCATTAGCCGAGCAAACTCGCTACTCGTTCACGAATTTGTGTCTGCATCTCGTCGACACTCTGAGTGGCATCCAACACCAGCCAACGCTTTGGCTCCGCGGCCGCGAGATCTAAGAATGCCTGACGAACCGTTTCAAAAAATTCGATTTTTTCGCGCTCAAGACGATCTGGTGCCTCACCAGTTTTATTGCGACGCGCTTGAGCGACCGACGCCTCTAAATCAAGCAGCACGGTCAAGTCTGGAAGTAAACCATCCGCCGCAAACATCGACAGCTCACGAATCTGATCAAAACCAAGGTGACGACCGCTGCCCTGATATGCGATGGACGAGTCCATGTAGCGATCGCTCACTACGACTTCGCCTCGCTCGAGCGCCGGACGAATCTTGGTTGCTACGTGATGCGCGCGATCAGCGGCGTACAAAAGTGCCTCAGCCCGCGGGGCAACTTCACCCTTACGGTGCAATAGCAAATGACGAATCTCGGCACCCAGTTCGGTCCCACCCGGTTCATGAGTGCGACAAACGGTTTTACCGTTCGCCTCGAGGTGGGCGATGAGAAGTTCGACCTGGGTGGACTTGCCTACCCCGTCAATCCCCTCGAATGTGATGAACACGACTACTTAGCCTTCTTACGGGTCGCGCCTTTTTTCACAACGCGAGTGGTCGAAGTGGTCTTGCGTGCGCGGCCGGCCTTCTTCGGCGCTTCACCTGGCTCGACGCCCAGCTTCTCGCGTCGGATCGCAAGCAACTCAAAGGCGCGGTCAGGAGAAAGCTCGTCCAGCGGCTCTTCCTTCGGAACGGTCGCGTTGACCAGGGAGTCGGTCACGTAGAGACCGAACTGGCCGGTCTTGGCAACCACCGGAAGCTTCGAGGCCGGGTCTTCACCGAACTCCTTTAGTGGAGTGGCCGCGGTGCGGCGGGCTCCGTACTTTGGCAGCTTGTAAAGCTCGATTGCCTGCTCAAGAGTCAGGCTAAAGATCTCGTCTTCCGATGCGAGCGAACGAGAGTCAGTGCCCTTCTTGATGTAGGGACCAAACTTTCCGTTCTGCACAGTAATGTCGACGCCCGTCTCAGGGTCCTGGCCAACCACTCGAGGAAGCGAGAGCAACTTGACTGCATCTTCGTAGGTGAATGTCTCAGGCGACATCGACTTGAAAAGCGAAGCGGTCCTCGGCTTTTCTGCGTTTGGGTCGTCGAGAAGAACGTAAGGACCGTAGCGGCCGTCCTTGAACAGAATGTCGAAACCGGTAACCGGGTCTTGCCCCATCACGCGGTCGCTAATGATCGGAGCATCGATAAGTTCTTGCGCCTTGGCCACTGTCAGCTCATCCGGTGCCAAACCTTCTGGGATGTTCACGATGCGACGACCGTTTTCATCCGCACCTTCGCTGCCAGGCTCGACCATGGTCTCGATATATGGCCCGTACTTACCGGTGCGAAGTGTGATGTTCTCTGCGATTTGAATCGAGTTCACTGCGCGAGGGTCGCTATCACCAACGTTCTGCACGGTGTCGTGCAGACCTTCGATGTCGTCGCCACCGAAATAGAAACGGTGTAACCAGGTACTGCGATCAACTTCGCCGGCGGCGATGAGGTCGAGGTCCTCTTCCATCTGTGCGGTAAACGCGTAGTTCACAAGTCGCTCAAAGTTGTTTTCCAAAAAGCGCGTGATTGTGAACGCAATCCACTCCGGCACAAGTGCCTGTCCGCGCTTGGTGACATAACCCTTGCCGATGATGGTCGACATGATCGAGGCGTAGGTCGAAGGGCGGCCGATGCCGTCTTCTTCAAGTGCCTTCACCAATGACGCCTCGGTATAGCGAGGAGGAGGTGAAGTCTGGTGGTCCTTCGCGTGCACCTCAACTGCGGCCAGCTTCTGGCCAACCTCAAGCTTCGGCAGCTTTGACTCGCGCTCTTCGTTTTCTTCTTCGTCGTTGCGCGATTGGTCATGGCCTTCTTCATAGGCGGCAAGGAAGCCGCGGAAGGTAACCACTGTGCCCGAGGCGGTGAATTCCGCTTGCTTGTGGCCCTCTAGGCCGGTCACGTGAATGCGAGCGGTCGTGGTCGAAACCTTGGCGTCCTGCATCTGTGAGGCGATAGTGCGCTTCCAAATCAGGTCGTACAGGTCGTATGCGCGACCGAGCAGAATGCCCTGCATCTCGGATGGCTTCTTGAAGTGCTCACCGGCAGGACGAATCGCCTCGTGTGCCTCCTGGGCGTTCTTCGACTTGCCGGTGTACACGCGAGGTGCATCTGCGACCAAATCTTTGCCAAACATTTCCGCAGCCTGCGAACGTGCGGCGTTGATTGCCTGGGTTGAAAGAGTCGGTGAGTCGGTACGCATGTAGGTAATGTGACCGTCTTGGTATAGCGACTGCGCGGTGTCCATGATCTGCTTTGCAGACATGCGCAATTTGCGCGATGCTTCCTGCTGCAATGTAGAAGTGGTGAACGGCGCAGCCGGGCGACGAGTCGAAGGCTTTGCCTCAACTGATGCAACTTCGATTTGAACCGATGCTGACTTCATGCCTTCGGCAAGAGCCGCAGCCTCAGCTTCCGACAAAACGCGAACGTCTGCTTTCAGTTCACCGAGATCGTTGAAGCTCTCACCTGTGGCAATTCGCTTGCCATCGAGTGAAAGCAATTTCGCTTCGAAGTTTGGCTCGCCAGAAACCTTTGAGTCGAGCAGAGCCTTGACGTCGTAGTAGCTTGCAGAAACGAAAGCCATGCGCTCACGTTCACGTTCTACGACCAAACGCATAGCCGGTGACTGCACACGGCCGGCACTGAGACCGCGATTGATCTTGCGCCAAAGCACAGGTGAAACTTCATATCCGTAAAGTCGGTCGACCACGCGGCGAGTTTCCTGAGCCTGAACTAGGTTCTCGTCGATGTCACGAGTCTCATTAACGGCAGCCTGAATGGCCTCTTTGGTGATTTCGTGGAACACCATGCGCTTGACCGGCACCTTAGGCTTCAGCACCTGAAGCAGGTGCCAGGCAATTGCCTCTCCCTCGCGGTCTTCATCGGTGGCGAGCAGGAGCTCGTCGGCATTCTTCAGGGCCGCCTTGAGGTCGGCTACGGTCTTACTCTTACCGGCCGAGATTGCGTACATCGGCTCAAAGTCGTTTTCGATGTCGATCGAGAACTTACCGACCGAGGTCTTCTTGAGTTCCTTCGGGACATCCTTGGTGTCAATCAGGTCGCGGATGTGACCAACCGAAGCCAGCACTTCGTACTCTCCACCGAGGTACTTAGAGATGGTCTTCGCCTTGGCCGGCGACTCCACGATTACTAGTTTTGATGCCACTAGATTGACTCCCTTATTCAGTTGCCCTCCGGCGGCGGTCCGGCTCGGGCAGTTGCCTCGAGTCGAATCCCATACCGCTCAGATTGCAGCCGTAAAAAACATTCGAAGTCGACAATACGACAAAAAGCGATTTTGACCATATACATATGTGCAAATTGGTCAGCCACCTCACAGGGATAGCCCGTGGCCAACCCCCGCACCGAATCGGCCGCTGCCACGGCTATTTGATCCGCCTGAGCCTGCAGTTTTTCCTGAGCAACCAGCCTGTAGACCGCTAAATTACTGGTGAGGAGCAAGGTTATTGCTCCGAAAACCACGCTTAAACCAAGCAAAGAGCCAGAACCCGAATTTCCCCGAAAAATGGCCCAAAACTTTTTTCTCACAAACCCTGCCTTCGGGCACATTCCGTGTCGGAAATTTCAAATGGCAGCCCAAGCAGCCCTGGGAGGGAAAAAACAGTCAAAATTCGAGCACAAACCAGATCGTTCCTGTTTTCTATTGCCAAACGATGCCCCAAGGCTAATTCGGCAAGCTTCTCCTGGGGCTCTCCCCTGGCCAGCCCCCTGCTGATTGTGGCCGCAACCGAGACCAGCTTCATGCGTTCAAGCTGCAAGGCAAGCGAACCAAGGCAAATTCCAAGAATCATCACGACAACCGGAAGCACCATGACGAACTCGGCACTTACCGACCCGCGTTCGATATCAGCCAGCCGGAGTCGCACTGTCACTCGGCGCGGCAAAGGTGAGCGCGTTTTTTACCAAGTCAAACAAAATGGCCCTAACCTCGTCGCTTCGCATAATCACCACAAGCAACCCGGCGAATCCGACTGCAGCCATGGTGGCAATCGCATACTCAGCGGTTGCCGCTCCAGTTTCGTCTAGCAATTTAATTTTCATTTATCCTCCGTTTTGATCAATCAGAAAAGCCATTGCAAGGGGCACTACGGCAATCAATGCAAATGCCGGCAGCACGCTCGCACCCAGTGGAATCATCAATCGCACAGAGAGTTTTTCCAGTGCGAGCGATTTTTTGTAATTCACTTCACCCCGAATCGAATCGGCTTTTTCAGTTAGAAGCTTGCCAAGTGCTGCGCCGGTGGTTTTTGAAAGATCCACGATTTCTTGTAATTCGCTTTGCAAATTTTCTCGTAGTTCGCTATCGATTCGAGCCAAAGCAATCGCCCGATCAGTCGGTAGCCCGGCAGATAGAGCAATCGCAATTCCGTCGAAGTAAATCGCATCGTCGTGCGGCACTAGTCGTGCAGACCGAAGCATCCGGGCGCTCCAATAACTTCCGACGGCGAGCAAGACACCTCCAACCAAAACCGAAGCCAGTGCAATCGGTGCTCGAAGCAAAATTTGCAACGAGCCCATGCCGGACAGTTGGCCAATTATCAGCGCAGCGACTGGCAACCAAAGCACGAGTCGCACGGTTGCTCTCGGGGAAGCGTTGGCCAACTCGACCCTGCGCAGTTGAGCCTGATTCTCGTCGATTACCTGACGCACACGCTCCATAGCCTGAGCTGGCTGGCCGCCACTGTCTAGCACTATCGCTCTTAGATAGCCGTAGCCGTGGGCTGCACCCGGGCTGAGTTCGTCCACTTTGGCCACCCGTTCGGCCTGATGGAAACTGAGGCCAGCATGCAATAACGCGATGAGCTGACCAAGAATTTTAGAGTCGTTCACGAGATCAGCTTCCGGATTGTCACCCTGCGCTTTGCATCGATGCAATCGATATGAATTAGCCAGTTGAGCGAACTTCTGACCAGGGCGTTCAAGGCCGCTTCGCCAAGTCCTGCTGTGTGAGCAATTGCAAGCATTCGCTTGGATACTTCGGAGATGGAGTTTGCGTGTATCGTGGCTCCACTTGCATGTCCGGTGTTTATCGCCTGCAAGAGGGTAATCAATTCAGGGCCACGCACTTCGCCGACCACGATTCGATCAGGTCTCATTCGAAGCGATTCGGTGAGTAATGTCTGCAGATTGATTTCACCCCGACCCTCGACGTTGGCATTCCTAGATTGCATGGATACAAAAGTGGGAACTTCCAAATTGAGTTCGGCAACATCTTCGATAGCGAGAATTCGTTCGTCGGGCACTAGCATCAACATCGCCCGTAGCAAAGTGGTTTTACCACTGCCGGAGGAGCCGCTAATCAGAAAACTTTCGCGCGCCAAAACTATTTGCTGCAGCTGGCGCAAATCTTCGGCGGTGAGCATGCCGAGTTGAGCGAGTTGCTGTAAGGCAAAGGGTCGCTCCCCATGCACACGTATGGACAAATGCGTGTCGGGATTGATGGCAGATCCGAGGAGCGCGTGCACTCTCACTCGCCCGAGCAGCGTGACATTGCCAAAGGGATGAGCCTGGTCAAGCTGCCGACCGCCTTCGGCGATAAGCTCACGCGCGGCATCTCCGAGCGCTTGCTCCGAGCTGAACGGGTTTGGCACCGTGATCCATTTGCCAGCGCGGAGCACCTGCGTGTGCTGATGGCCATTGCAGACCAAATCGGTCACCCCGGGGTCTGCGAGCAGCACACCCAGTGATCTAAGACTCGGAAGCGTGAACATGGCTCAAGATTCGCCGAAACCAAGCAACCCAGACGGGCGAGAGTCAAATCTGTGGATTAAAAGAGGAAGCCGGCTCTTGGGGGAAGAGCCGGCTTCAGGCGATACCAGATTGGGGGAATCGGTATCGCGGGTTGATTTTCATCAACGTGTAAATAATAACTGTGGTTAGCCGTATACATTCCCGAAAACCATGCCCAATTTGGCTTTTTTATGGAAATTAACAGGGTCAGATATGTGGCATTATGGCGAAAGAACCCGAAACTGGAGGACAAAGATGTCTGAAAGCCACGAACTGGATAACCTGCTCCACGAGGAGCGCCACTTCGCGCCAAGCGCGGCATTTGCCGCTAACGCCATTGCCAAAGCCGACCTCTATGAGGAGGCGAAAAAGGATCGACTCGGTTTCTGGGCCAAGCAAGCAAAACAGCTGCACTGGCACAAGCCATTCACCCAAGTGCTCGACTGGTCAGAAGCGCCGGTCGCCAAGTGGTTCCACGATGGTGAGCTAAACGTCTCATACAACTGCCTCGACCGTCACGTCGAAGCCGGCAACGGCGACCGCACAGCAATCTTCTTCGAGGGTGAACCTGGCGACACCCGTGAGTGGACATACGCACAACTCACTCGAGAAGTGAAGAAGGCAGCAAACGCACTAATCGCCCTTGGCATTCAAAAGGGTGATCGCGTCGCAATTTATCTTCCGATGATTGCCGAGGCAGTTATCGCAATGCAGGCAGTTGCGCGTATCGGCGCAATTCACTCGGTAATCTTCGGTGGCTTCAGCGCCGACTCACTCGCGTCACGCATCGAAGATGCTCAAGCGAAACTCGTCATCACCGCAGATGGTGGATACCGAAAAGGTAAAGCCTCTGCTCTAAAGCCTGCAGTCGACGATGCACTCGCCACCGGCAAGTGTTCCTCGGTGCAAAACGTTCTCGTGGTTCGTCGCACCAACCAAGACGTCAACTGGGTAGAAGGTCGCGACATCGAATGGAACCAAGCAGTTGGTGAAGCGAGCGACGAACATATCGCACAGGCATTTCCTGCAGAGACTCCGCTGTTTATCCTTTACACCTCTGGCACCACCGGAAAGCCGAAGGGTATTTTGCACACCAGCGGTGGCTACCTAACTCAAGCGAGCTACACCCACAAAAACGTATTCGACCTCCACGAGGAAACCGATGTCTACTGGTGCACCGCAGATGTCGGTTGGATCACCGGCCACTCATACGTGGCTTACGGTCCTCTCGCCAACGGCGCCACCCAGGTGATTTACGAGGGCACACCGGAGACTCCAGACTGGGGTCGCTGGTGGAGCATCATCCAGAAGTACGGCGTCAGCTTGTTCTACACCGCACCAACTGCGGTGCGTTCATTCATGAAGCTCGGGTCGCAAATTCCAGCCCAGTACAACCTAGAGACCGTGCGCCTACTGGGCTCCGTGGGTGAGCCAATCAACCCCGAGGCCTGGATGTGGTACCGCAAGCACATCGGTGGCAGTCACGCACCAATCGTGGACACCTGGTGGCAGACCGAGACCGGCGCCATTATGGTCTCACCACTTCCTGGTGTCACCACCCTGAAGCCAGGTTCCGCGCAGCACCCGCTGCCAGGAATCGAAGCCAAGGTGCTCGACGATCAGGGCAAGGAACTAGGACGCGGTCACGCCGGTCTCTTGGTGATCACCGAACCTTGGCCATCAATGCTCCGTGGAATTTGGGGTGACCCAGAACGCTTCAAGGAAACTTACTGGAGCAACTTCGAAGGAAAGTATTTCGCTGGCGATGGCGCAAAGTGGGACGAGGACGGCGACCTATGGTTGCTCGGTCGTGTCGATGACGTGATGAACGTTTCGGGTCACCGCTTGTCCACCGCAGAAATCGAAAGTGCACTCGTCTCTCATCACTTCGTAGCAGAAGCTGCGGTAGTTGGAGCGAAAGATGAGACCACTGGACAAGCGGTTGTCGCGTTCGTAATTTTGCGACAGAACCAACTCGACTCGGCTGGATCCGACGCAGACGTCTCAAAGATTTTGCGCGATCACGTGGCGAAAGAAATTGGTCCGATTGCCAAACCACGAACCATTATCGTGGTTAGCGAACTGCCAAAGACTCGCTCAGGAAAAATCATGCGTCGACTCTTGCGCGATGTTGCGGAAGACCGACCAATCGGTGACGTGACTACGCTCGCTGACACAAGCGTGATGAACTTGATCGGAAATAAGATCAGCGCTGGAGCAAACGACTAAGCGAATTCGACAATCAGTTCAACCTCAACCGCTGAGTCCAGCGGAAGCGATGGAACTCCGACTGAGCTGCGCGCGTGAATTCCGGCTTCGCCGAAAACTTCCCCAAGGAATTCGCTTGCGCCGTTCATGACGAGAGGGTGTGCAGTGAATTCCGGGATACAGGCTACGAAACCGGTTACCTTGACCACGCGAGTGACTCGATCGAGGTCACCGATGACCGATTTGACTGCCGCGAGCGCGTTCAAGACTGATAGGCGAGCCATTTCCTTGGCTAGCGGGGCGTCGACCAAGCCCTGGCCCTCGCCCACCTTGCCGGTGATTGGCAGTTTGCCCTCGACGAATGGCAGCTGGCCAGCGGTGAAGACCAGGTTGCCCGAGACCACGGCCGCGGTGTAGGCGGCAACCGGCTTGGCTACCTCTGGAAGCGGGAAGCCCAGTTCGATGAGGCGCTGTTCAATACGGGACATTTAGGCCTCCAGAGGGCGTTTGAAGAAGGCAACCAGGCCTCCCATGTTGTTTGTGGTCACGCTAATCAGCTCCCAGCCGTCCTTACCCCAGTCGTTCAGGATGGCGGTCTGGTTGTGCGGCGGTAGCGGCGTTGTTAGGTATTCCCACTTAGTCATAGACAGAATTATCCCAGACTTGGTCGGGTAACCTAGAGGTTATGTCTGGCGGTAAGAAACAAGAGACCTTCCTCAGCGCAATCCTCAAATTCACCGGTTTGAGCTCGATTGCGGGAGTTTTGGCCATCGCCATCCTCGCTCCGGCTCTCCTCATTGGCGGTATCGCCGCCTCGGCCGGTGTCTCAATCTTCGAGAACCTCCCCGACTACATCAAGCCGATCAATGGTTCTCAGGCATCTACCCTCTACGGTCTCAAGGCCGGTCAGCCGGTCGAGGTCGCCAAGTTCTACAGCGAAAACCGCATCTCGATTGACTACAACGAGATGTCACCAAACATCCGCAACGCGGTTGTCGCCACCGAAGACCCTCGCTTCTTCCAGCACGGCGGTGTGGACATCATCTCGCTAATTCGTGCGGCGGTCACCAACGTGGCAATGGGTGGCGGTGGGCCGGGTGGATCGACCATCACGATGCAGTATGTCAAGAACTCCTTGGTCGAGGCAGCCAACTTGAGTGGCAACGAACAGGCAATTGCAGACGCAACGGCAACGACAATCGACCGCAAGCTTCGCGAAATGCGTTTGGCAGTCGCACTTGAAGGCGTGGCGTCGAAGCAAGAAATTCTCGCAGGTTACTTGAACCTGTCATTCTTCGGAAATCAGATCAACGGCGTTGAAGCCGCATCGAACTACTACTTCGGAATCAAGGCAAGCCAGCTCGACATTCCGCAGGCTGCACTTTTGGCCGCGATGTTGAAATCGCCAAATGATTACCGTCCAGACGAACCAAGCAACCTGAATCGCGCACTTTCTCGACGCAACTATGTGATCGACAACATGCGTTCAGAGGGTTACATCACCGGACAACAAGCCGACCAGGCGAAGAACACTCCGATTCGCACCAACCTGACTCACACCCCAAGTGGTTGTGAAGGTAACCAGGTCACTTCTTTCTACTGTGACTTTGCGGTCTGGACTATTCGTAACAACGTGGAATTCGGGCCGACCCCTGAAGATCGCGAGAACCTACTTCGTCGCGGTGGTCTAGAAATTTACACATCGATGGACATGGACGTGCAGCAGGCAGCATACGCGGCGACCATGAAGTGGGTGCCGCCAACCAACGAGCACCACATCGGTTCGGCTACCGTATCCGTGCAGGTGGGCACCGGTCGCATCCTGGCAATGACCCAGAACCGCATCTACGACCAGACCAACAGCAACCAGCAGGGCCACACCTCGGTCAACTTCTCGTCAGACAAGAACTACGGTGGATCTAGCGGTTTCCAGACCGGTTCGACCTACAAGATCTTCACCCTCGGTCAGTGGCTCACCGTCGGTAAGCGTCTGGGCGACCACGTCGACGGACGCGTGCGCAACTGGAACGCAGCCGACTGGTCATCTCGCTGCGGCGGTTTGGTTGGCGACTGGGCGCCGAAGAACATCGTCAAAGAACCGGAAGACCTATCAGTGCTTTCGGCAACCGCGATGTCTGTGAACACCGCATACGCATCGATGGCAAACCAGCTCGACCTCTGCGACATTCGTGACCTCGCCATGCGTTTCGGTGTGCACCGCGCAGACGGCACCGAGTTGCAGTCGATTCCTTCTTCGATTCTTGGTGTTAACGAAATTGCTCCGCTAACTATGGCGGCGGCGGTCGCCGGAGTTGCTAACAAGGGTGTCTACTGCTCGCCTACCGCGATCGATAAAGTCATCGTTCGCGAGACACAAAAAGAATTGACAGTGCCAAAGACTCAGTGCTCTCAAGCGGTGACACCAGAAGTTGCAGCCGGAATGTCATACGCAATGCAGCGAGTAATTTCTGGCGGTACCGGTGGTGCTTCATCGACCGGAGATAACACCCCACTTGCCGGTAAGACCGGAACCACAGACTCCGGTGTGCAAACCTGGATGACCGGTTTCTCTTCGGCTGTGGGAACTGCCACCTGGGTCGGTAACGTATCCGGTTCGGTTGCGCTTCCTGGTATTCGACTAAACAACAAAGCCGGTAACACTGTGCGTCACGACATCTGGCGCACCACAATGCAGACCGTGAACAAGCTCTACCCTGGTGGACCATTGCAGCAACCACCTGCCGACATGATCGCCGCAACCATGGTGACAGTGCCTGGCATCGGAGGACAAATTCCTGCCACTGGTGGTCAAAACATCAAGGCCGGCGACCTCAACTTTGCAATCGTCACGACCCCGGTGACCTCGTCACAGCCTGCGGGAACGGTGGCATACACACGACCAGCTGCTGGAGCATCGATTCCTCGCGGCAGTCAGGTAAAGATTTACATCTCAAAGGGCGGCAACGCCCCGGTGCCTGACGTGGCCGGACTCACCGTGGCAGCGGCTAAGGCCAAGCTACTTGCCGCTGGCTTCTCGGCGGTAAGCGAGCCTCAGCCGTCTCAGACCCAGTTCTTCGTGAAGTCTTCAACCATCCCGAAGGGCAACGTTGTTGGCACCGACCCTGCCGCCGGAACTTCGGCAGCCGGTAACGGAGCCATCCTGCTCATCATCAGCGCGGGGCCATAGCTTCGATGGAGTGGTGGGGCTGGATACTTCTGGCTGCATTCGCGGTGCTTACCTATGGCATGACCTTCGCCCGCTGGCGCTTCGTGATTCACCACAGTGACGTGCACCTATTACCCAAAGGCGCCAAGCCAATTCGCGTGCTGCACATTAGCGACGTACACATGGCGCCTTGGCAAAAGCGCAAACAGAAGTTCATCAAGTCCCTCGGCAGCGAAGCTCCCGACCTAATAGTTAACACCGGCGATAACCTCGGACACCAGGACGTCATACACGTGACCATGAACGCCTACGAAAACATTCTCAAAGTTCCCGGTGTATTCGTGAACGGCTCGAATGACTACTACGCACCGCGAATTAAGAACCCGCTCGGCTACCTGCGAAAGCCGTCCACTACGGATAACTCACGTCCGCTTGCCACGAGCGAACTAACCAACGCATTCGAGAATCACGGTTGGAAGAATCTCAATAACAAGTCAGCCACATTGACAATCAACGGCACCAAGATCGGATTCGTGGGCGTAGACGATCCGCACGACAAACTTGATGACCTGAACTCAATCAAAGCACCGGCGGCCGATGTAATTATCGGAGTCGCCCACGCTCCTTATCGCCGCGTAATTGAGGCATTCGCCGAAGCCGGCGCAGAATTGATGTTCGCCGGACACACGCACGGCGGTCAGGTTCGAGTGCCGGGCATCGGTGCCCTGACCACCAATAGCGATCTGCCAAACAAGCATGCCAAGGGACTTAGCGCCTGGCTATTCAATGAAAAGGTAATGCTGCTAAACGTGGCAGCCGGACTTGGTAATTCGATTTATGCTCCGGTGCGATTTTGGAATCGCCCAGAAGTAAGAATTATTGTTTTGCTGCCCAAACTTTAGGGCCCAGGGCTATGTACTGCCCACTCTTATTGTCGCAACGCGCGGTGATCTCGTTCACGTAGCAGGTGATGTCACCAACAGTGATGGATTCCCCTGAGTTCAAGGTGCCGGCAATCGAGGCGTCTGAGTAATAGCCGCCAGAACAGATGAAGCCTGGTGCAGTGGTCGAGTCTGCATAAAGTTTGATCTGGTAGCCGTAACTACCCTCGCAGGAGTCCGGCACCGGAAGCGGAGAGTATTCGGCAGCGGCTTCATTCATCTCACAGAGCGCCCAGCTCTCAGCCGCACTGATGGTGCACCAAATTGGACCATCGCCAGCCTTGAACAGGTACTCATCAAAGCCGACGTTGAAGAGCTCGACGTCGACTGCCTTGATGCCTTCGCCAGGTGCAGCAGGAATCAGGCTGGCGTCGGGGGTAGGCAGACTGCTTGAAGAGTTTGAAGGTTCTGCGACCGGCGCATCGCTGGCGCAACCGGCAAGTGCAATCAAAAGTGCGATCGCACCAATTACCGAAATGCCCCTGCGCATAGTCAAAGACTAATGCCCAGAATTAAAACTCTTTGGCGACTAGCTCGGCGATTTCGTAAGTGTTGAGCGCGGCACCCTTACGAAGGTTGTCGCCCACTACGAATAGCTCGATGCTGTTGTCAAAGTCGAGAGCCTGACGGATACGACCAACGAAAGTTGGGTCCTGTCCGGCAACCTGGTTCGGGGTTGGGTAAACGTGGTTGGCTGGGTCGTCGAGCACACGCACAGTCGGCTGCTGCTCAAGCACGTGACGAACCTCGTCGGCGGTTAGCTTCTCGGCGAATGTTGCGTGCACGGTGAGCGAGTGAGCCACCTGCACCGGCACACGCACACAGCTGGCCGAAACTTTTAGGTCCTTGATGCCGAGGATCTTGCGAGACTCGTCGCGCACCTTCATCTCCTCGGATGAGTGGCCGCCGGCCTTTAGTGAACCAGCGAATGGAATCACGTTGAGCGCGATTGGGTAGTGCCAAGGCGAGTTCGACAGGTCGTTGCCTGCGTGCGCGAGTGCAGCCTTCACATCCGAGGTGTTGGTGCCGAGCGATGCGTCCTTGCCAACCACTGCAAGTTCCGCTGCTAGCTCGTTGATACCCTCTGCCCCAGCGCCAGAAACCGCCTGGTAAGAAGAAACAACAAGTTCCTTCAAAGTCCACTTCTCGTGGAGGGCACCCATCGCAGCCATCATGGTCAAAGTGGTGCAGTTCGGGTTCGCGATAATTCCTAGCGGACGATTCTTAGCCTGATCAGGGTTCACCTCAGGCACTACAAGTGGCACCTGGTCGTTCATGCGGAACGCAGCCGAGTTGTCTACCGCTACCGCACCCTTCTCCGCCGCAATTGGAGCCCAAACTTCTGAAACCTCGTCTGGTACGTCGAACATCGCAATGTCGATACCCTCGAATGCCTCTGCAGAAAGAGCTACCACGTTGAGGTCTTCGCCGTGCACTTTGATCTTCTTGCCTGCAGAACGAGGAGAAGCGATAAGACGAATCTCGCCCCAAATGTTCTCGCGGTTGTTAATGATGTCAATCATGACTGTGCCGACGGCACCGGTTGCACCAACAAGAGCGAGGTTTGGCTTGCGAGACATTATCTTTTCCTTATCTTTTTATAAAAACTTAGCGACCAGTACCGGCGTAAACGGTGGCCTCGGTGTCTGAGTCGAGATCGAACGCGGTGTGAACTGCACGCGCTGCGTCGTCCAACTGCTTCGAGCTGGTAACCACAGAGATGCGAATCTCCGAGGTCGAAATCATTTCGATGTTGATGCCTGCCGCAGCAAGTGCAGAGAACAAAGTCGCAGAAACACCTGAGTGGGTGCGCATACCGGCGCCGACCACGGAGAGCTTGCCGATGTCGGCATCCTGTTCTAGTTCGCGGAACCCGAGTGAAGCCTTGGCGCCCTCTAGAGCACCGGCCACGCGACCTAGATCGCCTAGCGGAAGGGTGAACGAGATGTCGGCCACACGGTCGGTTACGTCTGAACCGGTCGGGTTGTTCTGCACGATCATGTCGATGTTTGAG
>JACCDQ011175101.1_pt1 | contig 19401 bp, 20 predicted proteins | sample 7446031 | NCBI WGS metagenome assembly JACCDQ01 (sample SAMN15323442, study PRJNA562643) | freshwater metagenome | isolation source: river surface water | place: USA:Blue River Watershed | collected 2017-08-17
CACTTCCAACTTCACGCAATAAATCCGCAGCATCATCTGGATCCATTTCACCTAAAACATCCGCTGCGCGCTCACCCTCTAATTCAGCAAGAAGTTCAACGCGAGCAGATTCATCCATCTCTTCCAATACATCTGCCAACCGCTCATCATCTAACGCTCTTGCTACTTCAGCGCGTCGTTTGATATTTAAATCATGTAGTACCGATGCCAAATCAGCTGCTCTTAAATTTGCCAAGTTAGCCAGCAGATTACTTACACCTTGATTTCCTTCCGCAATTGCAAAGCCCGATATTTCAGCCCAGGTAACAGTTGATGAGGCACCACGACGACGCAAACCAGATCCACGCTTCATTACATGCACTCGTTCAATAAACCAATCACCAGTTTTAGCAAGCTCCATCGCTACATCTTCAACAACGACCTTTTCATTACTTTCCAAAAGAGTTACCGAACGATCTAGCATTTCTGCATTGACCATAATTTCATTTGTACGTTGTTCAAATCGACGCATATTTAATAATCCAGTAATAACAACAGTGCCATTATCAATTGAGGTAACGCGAGTAATTGGCACAAAGATGCGACGACGTGGTGGCACTTCAACAATTAAACCTAATACGCGAGGCGGTTGATTATTTGCGCGCAAGGTTGCAACCGCATCCCTCACCTTGCCAACTTGATCACCATTCGGGTCAAAGACCGAAGTACCAGCTAATCTTGCGAGGAATATTCGGTTTAAATTTCCATTCTTTCCGATATTCATGGTCTAAGGGTAACCGCTGACCCTCGATTCAGAGGAATAATTAATTACAGGTAGGTTTTGCTACATGAAAGATCAGGATCACACCAAATTACCAACGGGGCGTGATATTCCATTTCTGATTTCTGGCATCTTAGGAATTGGTGCCTCTGGCCCAATCATCGCCAAAAGCGTGATGCCAGTACCCACCATGATTATGTGGCGAAACTTAATTGGTGGCTTGGTAATGCTGCCATTTGCTTTAAAACGAGGTGAATGGAAAACCACACCTCAACGTAATGCAATTAAATGGTCTGCAATCGCAGGTGTATTACTTGCACTGCACTTCATTTGTTTCTTTTTAGCGATGAGATTTACAAGCGTGGCAACGGGTACCGCTTTAACAGCAACTCAACCAATATTTGCTGCAATCTTTGTTCGTCTAAGTGGTGGCCATATTCCACGAAAAGCTTGGACCGGAATGTTCATTGCCTTTGCCTCCGTTCTAGTTATTACCGGCGTTGATTTAAATCTTTCAGTTAGATCCTTTCAAGGAGATCTAATTGCAGTAACTGGTGGTGCACTAGCTGCTATCTACATGATGATTGGTTCAAATGTGCAGCGTGAAATTTCAACCTCTACCTTTACTGCAGTTTGTTATTTAGTTTGTGCCTTAACAGCACTTCCTATTGCTATTTTGGCTGGCTATAACTTAACTGGATACTCAAAAAATGAGTGGTTGCTTCTAATTGCATTAGTGATAACTGCGCAGATTATGGGCCACACCATGTTTAACCTTTCGCTGAAGAGAGTTTCACCTGCTGTTGTTGCACTTGTTGTATTTTTCGAGGTACCAGTCAGCGCCATATTGGCGTTTTTATGGCTTGATCAAAAACCACCAGCTGGCACAATTCCCGGAATTATTGGTTTGTTAATAGGCTGCGGCATATTTGTAGTGAGGTCAAAGAAGTGATCGATCTACATACTCACTCTAATTACAGTGATGGCACAGATTCACCAAGTGAATTAATAAATAAAGCCCTAGCTGCCGGTGTTACCACAATCGCATTAACCGATCATGATTCAGTGGCAGGAATTAAAGAGGCACAATCTGCTTTACGGGCTGGAATTTCATTAGTACCCGCTGCAGAAATTTCCTGTCAAACCGATGATGGAATTAGTGTGCACATGCTGGGACTTTTATTTGATTTAAATAATTTCGAGCTCCTAGCAACGATGGAAAAAACACGCGAAAACCGCCATGGCCGAATGCAGCGAATTATTCAAAAAATAAATGAGGCGGGAATTGATATTTCAATGCAGGATGTTTTAGCGGAGTTATCTGATGGCGCCACCTTGGGTAGGCCACACTTAGCAGATGCCTTAATCAAAAAAGGTGTCGTAAAAAGTAGAGATGAAGCATTTAGCGAGATGTTGCACAATAAATCAAAGTTTTATGTAGCGCATTATTCACCAAGACCAATTGAGGCGATTAAATTAATCAAATCAGCAGGGGGAGTTGCAGTAATTGCCCATCCCATGGCCTCACATCGTGGCCGGACAATTTCATTAGAAACTTTTGGTGATTTAATTGAGGCTGGTTTAGATGGCATTGAGGTTGATCATCGTGATCACTCACCAGATGAAAAATCAGCTTTAATAAATTTAGCAAAAGAGAGTAATTTATGCATGACTGGTGCAAGTGATTACCATGGAAATGGAAAGCTAAATCAACTTGCAGAGTACACAACCTCTAATGATCAATGGGAGTATCTACTTTCTCGAGCAACTGCAGATAGGGTATTGACGGCATGAGTTCATATTTTTCTCCAGATTCAGTTACTTGGCGGTTGCACTCAGATCCGTCTATGGTCGTGGGTGGCATTCGTGCATTACTGGAACAAGCGTTACAACCAGATGCAATGGCAGGTGTTACTGCACGTTCAAACTTTAGGGATGACACATGGGGTCGCCTGCAACGCACTGGCGATTATGTAGGCGTTTTAACCTTTTCTTCAACTGAGGCTGCCGACAAATTATCTGCCCGTGTTCGTAATGTGCACGCCAAATTAGGTCTTGATGATCCGCACTTACTTCTTTGGGTACATATGGCGATGGTGGATGCATTTTTAGATACCGCGGTTAGATCAGGAATGCCACTTACCTCTGCCGAACAAGATCAATACTTTTTAGAGATGGTTAAGTTTGCTGAATTAGTTGGCATACCACCGGCGGATGTTCCAAACTCACTTGCCCAATGCAAGCAGTACTTTATTGATATCAAACCTGAGCTCCGCGCTAGTGATGATGCAAAACGTGCAGCCTTATTTATTACTGTGCCACCTCTGCCAAAATTAATTAGATTTGCCACCCCTTTTGCACCAACCTGGAGTGCAATCTCAGCACTAGCTGGCGCTGCACTTCCTAGATGGGCACGTGATTTATACGGCGCACCAACTCTGCCAGGTCAAGAAATTGCAACAGATATTGCTTTGAAGGCATTTCGAAGATCATTATTTCTAATCCCAGAAGCATTTCGCTCACCACCACAACTCAAAGCGGTCAAGTAAGTGAAGATACTTTCAATTGCCAACACCACTGGTGGCAGCGGTAAATCAACTACAGCATTAGCGATTGCCGTTGCTGCTGCCGAGTATGGCCGAAATGTTTTGTTAATCGATTTAGATGAACGGGCTAACTTAACCTTTCAATTAGCGATTGAGAATCCAAGATTTACTATGCTCGAAGTTGCAACTGGCGCTAGTTCAGCTGATCTTGCGATTATTCGTACCAATGAGAGAGTGGATTTTCTACCAGCGGCGCCAAGAATTACCGCTTTAGATTCCGCTGAAATATCACTTGAAAACCTAAAGCAAAAATTTAATAAGTATGATTTAGTAGTAATTGATACCTCATCTGCCTTAAATCAAAGATTAGCTTTAGCTGGTCAAATAAGTGATGCGGTTTTATATGTAAGCACCGATTCATTACTGTCGGTTAGAGGTGTTGTGCTAGCCAGTGACTTCTTCAAACAGGTAGCTTTGTTAGGTGTTTTACCAATTATGTGCGCTGAGCAAACTCAAAGCATTTCAGTGCTTTCTGGCGACTTTAAGTTAATCAATCCTGCTATTCCTACTGATGAAAATGTTGTAATTGCACAAATTGAAAATAAATCAGTTTTAAACCACGCAAAAACTGCGCTGGCATCAGATGCCTATCGGGATGTAACTTACTTTTTACTCGAAGAGTTATTCGGCGGCGAAGCCAACGCGACGCTCTGAGGATTGGCCAACCTCAACATAATTAATTTTATTAAATGGAACCAAGATTTCACGACCCTTTGTGTCGCTTAATGAGAGAACTGAACTGCCCTTTATTGCACTGTTAACTGCGGCGATTACCTCTGCTTGGGAGCTGGTGCACTCAAAATTTAGCTCGTGAGAGCTATCTGAAATACCAATCTTTACCTCTGTGTTTGAGGAGCTTTTCTTTGCTGTAGCCATATTCCTACCTTATATCCCTTTGGTTTTTGGTGCGAATTGAAATTGTTAAGAGTTAGATTTTGGAAATCCAGAGATTCCTCGCCAGATTAAGTTCATCACTAACTCGGTAGCTCTGGTGCGATCAATCTTGCCATCTCGATCCAACCAATGGCGGGCGGTAGTTTGCACAGTTCCAATTAATCCAACTGCCAACATCATCGATTCCTCTTTTGCTAAACCAGTATCGATTGAAATCACAGCACTAACCGCTGCGGCGCAATCGTAGGTCATGCGATTTAATCGCTCTCTAACTTGTGGCTCAAGATTCATATCGCTTTCAAACAATAAACGGAATGCTTCACCTTCAGCATCAATAAATCCAAAGTAAGCCTCAACAGTTGCTCTTACCCGATCGGCATTGCTGCGATGCTCGGCGATTGCCTTTTGAATTGCAAAAACTAAAGAGTCAATATGTAAATCAAGAACCGCTAAGTAAAGTTCAAGTTTTGATGGAAAGTGTTGGTATAAAACTGGCTTACTAACATTCGCCCTATCTGCAATCTCATCCATAGCTGCTGAGTGGTAACCAGCCGCAGTGAAGACCTCAAGTGCTGCGCTTAGAAGCTGCGCACGACGTTCATCCCGAGGTAAACGATTGCTCTTATCTTCACTCATTTGCTCATCCTATTATGTTATTTACCAATAGGAAATTTATTGCAATGGGCAATTTCGCATATCAACAGGTTATATTCAGCGCATGAACTTTGAAAAACGACTCCTTTTAGTTCATGCGCATCCAGATGATGAGACTATTAATAATGGTGTCACCATGGCCAAATATGTTGCACAAGGTGCCCAAGTAACTTTAGTTACCTGTACTAGAGGTGAAGAGGGTGAGGTTTTAATTCCCGAACTTGCAAATTTAGCTAGTTCAGCAGAGGACAAACTTGGTGAACATCGGGTTATTGAATTGACCAAGGCAATGACAGAGTTGGGTGTTTCAGATTTTAGATTTCTAGGTGAACCAAATAAACAGTGGCGCGATAGCGGGATGATGGGAACGCCGCCAAATGAGCGAGCAGATGTATTTTGGCAAGCAGATTTAGATGAGGCTGCATATTATTTAGTAAAGATTATTTTAGAAACCAAGCCACAAGTAATGATCACTTACGATGAATTTGGTGGTTACGGACATCCAGATCACATAAAAGCTCATCAGGTTGCGATGCGAGGTGCTGAGTTAGCGGCCCAGGCAGGTTGGCAAATTTCTAAAATTTATTGGAACACCATGCCCAGATCTGTTATTCAAAATGGCATAGATAAAATGAAGGAGGTTGGTTCAGATTTCTTTGGTGCAGAGAGTGCAGATGATCTGCCCTTTGCTAAACCAGATGAGCTTGTTACCTCACTTGTAAGTGCACCTGAGTTTGTAGATAAAAAAATGGCGGCAATGAAGGCTCATGAAACCCAAATTTCAGTTGATGGCCCATTTTTTGCACTCTCTAACAATCTGGGATTATCGGTGTGGGGAGATGAGTACTACACATTGGTGCAAGGAGAAAAAGCTGCACCATTTGATAAAGAAGGGCGCGAGTTGGATTTGTTCTCCGGTGTGAATTAGATGGGGTATTTATACTCATTAATTTTTGGCGCCTTTGTAGGCTTCACTGCCGTGATTCTGCACAACGCTTGGCAACCGTTGGGTTTGGTGTTGGCACTTCTTGTTACATACCTAGGAATTAAATTACTAGGTATCAAGTATTACTTTCGCAGATTTAAGATTTTTGCCGCCGCCGCCTGGTTATTTATTGTTTTAAGAGCAGGTAATCCAGGAGTTGGTGATGAGTTACTAATTTACGGAAATACCTATGGAAATCTATTTTTAATACTTGGTTTTTCAGCAGCAGTAATTGCGATTATTAAACCTAAATCAACCAGCTCCAACTTTGCCCGTCGGGATTATCTCTAACCTCTATCCCTTGAGATTTTAATAAATCTCGCAATCGATCACTCTCGCCATAATTTCCTTCATCCCTAGCAATTCTGCGAAGTTCAAGTAAATCATTTTGTTCCTTACTTGCATGCGCCCTAGGCTTTGGTTTTCGATTTAGATCTAAGCCCAGTACTAGATCTATCTCATTAAAAATTACCACTTTACTGGCATTTGAAATAAGTTGATTTTTCTCAATCTCTCGCAGCTTTTGAATTGCACGAGGTGTATCTAGATCAGTACAAAGATCATTTAATATCTCATTTAAACTCTCTTTAACTTTATCTTGTTGGATTTCAGAATCACTTTGCCACTCTTGTAACTTGCTGCGCCAGCGTTCTAATAATTGATTTGCTGCGGTTAAAGATTGCCAGGTCAAATCCATTTGACTGCGGTATCGATTTTCTAGAAAACATAAACGCAGTGCGAGTGGATCTAATCCCTTGGCAATTAAATCCGCAACTAAAATTACATTGCCAGCACTTTTAGACATTTTGCGACCTTCAAATAATAAATGTTCACCATGCACCCAAAGCGCTACCGCTTCACCATCAATTGCCGAGTTTGATTGTGCTCGCTCATTCTCATGATGCGGAAAGCGCAGATCAATTCCACCAAGGTGGAGATCGATAAAGTTATCTAAAAATTTAAGTGACATAGCAGAGCACTCAATATGCCAGCCTGGAAAACCTGGGCCCCATGGTGATGGCCAGATCATTTGCGTTCTACCAGCTGCAGCTTTCCAAAGCGCCCAATCTGCGTGAAAATGTTTTGCACCATCTTCGGTGTACTCAAATCGATGACCTGGTTTTAGTGAATCTAATTTATTTCCACTAATTGCGCCATATGTAGCAAATGATTGTGCAGAGAAGTAAACACAATTATCTTCACCAACATAAGCATGGTTACTTGAAATTAAATCTTTAATCAGATCCTGCATCAATTCAATTGATTCACTAGCTCTTGGATATAAATCAGCAGCTTCAATATTTAGTAATTTTAAATCCTGATGAAACTTAGCTTCATACGCTTTGGCAACCTCAAATGGATCCTTGGCCTCTACCTTTGCCTGCGCCAGAATCTTGTCCTCTGTGAAATCTTCAGACATGTGTCCCACATCGGTAATATTTTGAATAAATTTAACTTGGTAGCCCATTTTCTTGCACAGCCGAATCAATAGATCTGCCAATAAAAAGGTACGCATATTTCCAACATGTGCATCACGGTAAACAGTTGGACCGCAGCCATAAACTCTTAAAAATTTATCATTTGAAATGCAAATATTTTGATTGCTCCGCGATTTTGTATCAAATATTTGAATTGGAGTTTTAATCATTTAGTGGGTACAACTTTCCAGATTGCAATCTTGCTCGGATCAAACTTAACTAAGCTGCCATCTTTCTTACGCACTTCATCAATACTTTCCAAAATACCGAGAATATCTCGAAAACCGCCTGCGGGATCATGCATACGAATACTGACCTTTTGGCCAATATCTGCCGCAGATGGCTGCATAATGCTCCCTCTATTAAAGTATGCTTCTTCAGTGGAAATACTCTCTGGAGTATTCTCTACCTAAATCTTTACCAATGTAAGCATAAGTAACTGGAGGGCCACATGACATACATAATTGCTCAACCTTGTGTTGATGTGAAGGACAAATCCTGTATTGAAGAGTGTCCAGTTGATTGCATTTATGAAGGTGATCGCATGCTTTACATCCAACCTGATGAGTGTGTTGATTGCGGGGCGTGTGAACCAGTTTGCCCAGTTGAAGCAATTTATTACGAAGATGATGTCCCATCACAGTGGAAAGAGTTTGGCGAAGTAAATAGCAAGTTCTTTGTAGAGATTGGATCACCAGGTGGTGCGGCCAAGATGGGTCCAATTGGTAAGGACCATGCAACAGTTTCAGCTCTTCCACCACAAGCAAAGTAGTTTTCTCTGAAACTTCCAGATTTCCCCTGGGATCTCCTTTTACCTTACGGTGAAAAAGCAAAACAATTTGCCGGCGGCTTGATAGATCTGTCGCAGGGAACACCAGTTGATGCCACACCAAAATTTATTCAAGATGCATTTATCGCTGCCGCTAATTCACCAAGTTATCCACTAACAATTGGAACACCAGAGTTACGCGATGCCATCAAGAATTGGGCAGTAGCGAATCTTGGCGTTACCGGTGATTTTGACGTTCTTCCGACAATTGGTTCAAAAGAGTTTGTGGCATGGCTGCCAACATTTCTACAAAGTAAAAAAGTTTTATTTCCAAAGGTCGCTTATCCAACCTACTTAGTTGGCAGCATGATTGCTGGTGCCCAATCACAAGCGGTAGATATTGATGCCACTAAGTGGCCAGCTGCAGATTTGGCTTGGATTAATTCACCTGCAAATCCAACCGGCCAAGTACAAAGTGATGCTGAAATATCTGCAGTAATTACTTGGTCCCGCCAGCATAAAGCGGTTGTGGCCAGTGATGAGTGTTATTTAAGTTTTTCTACTAACGCAAAATCAATTCTCGCACTTGCAAATGGCGATAACACCAATCTACTTGCAGTTCACTCACTCTCGAAGCGTTCAAATCTTGCTGGTTACCGGGCTGGCTTTATTGTTGGTGACAGTAAATTAATCGCTCAAATTCGTGAGATTAGAAAGCATGCCGGAATGATGGTGCCGCTGCCAGTACAAAAAGCGATGGTTGCCGCCTTGTCTGACAAAAATCATGTAATGGAACAAGCAAATCGATATCAAGCTCGCAGAGAGCTATTAAAGCGCGCCCTGGAAGAGAGCGGATTTAAATTGGAGTTTAGTGAGGCTGGTTTGTATATCTGGTGCACACGAGATGAGGATTGCTGGAGCACCGTTGATTGGTTTGCCCAGCGCGGAGTACTTGTAACGCCAGGAATTTTCTACGGCGAAAGCGGCAGTAAATTTGTACGAATAGCATTAACTGCGACCGATGAAAATATTAAGCAAGTATCTGATCGGATTCGATCATGAAAACCTCTGCAATTTTATTGGTAGGTGGTAAGGGCACTCGTCTGCAACCACTTACAAATAATTCTCCCAAACCAATGTTGCCAGTTGGTGGCGTTCCATTTACAGAGCACCAAATTGTTAAAGCGCGCGAAGCCGGAATCTCAGAGATCGTCCTAGCTACATCATATCTAGCAGAAATTTTTCAGCCCTACTTTGGTGATGGCAGCAAATTTGGAATTGAAATTAAGTATGCAGTTGAAGCGGTTGCCCTCGGCACCGGTGGTGCAATTCGAAATGCAGCAAAATCATTATCGCCCGCCGATCAGGTAGTTATTTTTAATGGTGATGTATTAAGTGCACATGATCTAGCCGCACAAATTAAGTTCCATGAAGAAAAAGCTGCAGATGTAACACTATATTTGACCGAGGTTGCAGATGCCAGAGCGTATGGATCAGTTGAGCTCCTTGCCGGTGATCGAGTTAAATCATTTTTAGAAAAGATGGATAATCCACCAAGCAATTTAATCAATGCGGGCTGTTATATATTTAATCGCGCAGTAATTGATGCAATTCCTGATGGAGTAGTAGTTTCGGTAGAGCGTGAAACATTCCCACAATTACTAGCGGCTGATAAAAAAGTTTATGGTTTTGTTGATCGCTCCTACTGGTTAGATATCGGCACCCCGGCTGCTTTGATTAAAGGCTCAAGAGATTTAATAACTGGAAAAATTTTTTCGGCAGCAACGCCAGCACATGTTGGTGATTCAATAATTGCTCCATCAGCATCGATCGCAACAGATGCAAAGATTTCGGCCGGTTCAAATATCCAACCTCAAGTAGTAGTTGAGGGTAATTGTGAAATAACCGCTTCAATAATTGGAGCAGGTGCAACGATTGGTGCTAATTCAAAGTTAATTGATTCATTTATTGCGCCAAATACCAAGGTGCCAGCCGGAACTGTGGCAATTAATAATTATTTAGGCTTTTAATCTCTGTTATCCGGGGAATTACGCTTAAATTTCACCCCCTCCCAACTTGACTTAAAGTACTTACATGCGTGTAATTCTCCCTATGCATGGCATCCCCAGCCGCATCTATTAGATAAATTGAGGAGCGTTATGTCAGAAGCACGTCAAGCAGCTCAAGCATTACCAGCCCTAATTGTTTCATCGGAGCAGCTCTCATGGCAGGAGAGAGCGCTATGTGCACAAACTGATCCAGAGGCATTTTTCCCAGAAAAGGGCGGCTCAACACGTGAGGCGAAGCGAGTATGTCTATCCTGCGACGTTCGTTCTGAGTGCCTTGAGTATGCACTCGCTCATGATGAGCGTTTTGGAATTTGGGGTGGATTATCTGAGAGAGAGCGTCGTCGCTTAAAGCGCCGTCCAGCGTAAATCTCTCATATCAGTACCGTACTTACCTTTATTTGAAGGTAAAACTTCTTTGCTTATACCCACATGTAATACGGTGTTTCAGTGAGTGCTGAATTAGAAGATCAAAATGTAACGGCAATTATCGTTACACATGATGGTGTTACCTGGCTTAGCGAGGTAGTTGCCGCACTCTCATCACAAAAATTTAAGCCAAATCAAATAATTGCAGTTGATAATGGATCAATTGATGGTTCGCCAAAATTATTACGCAATGCGGGAATACCAGTTATTTCCCAAGATCGCGAAGCTGGCTTTGGCTCCGCAATTGCAGCAGCAGTTGCATCCTTACCAAAATTAAAGAAAAATGAAAATTCAGAGAGCAATGAGTGGTTATGGATTTTGCATGATGATTGTGCGCCAGATCGTAACGCTTTAAAAAAATTATTATTAGCTGCACTTGAGCGACCACAGGTTGGTATCGCTGGACCAAAGATTTTAGGTTGGTATGACCGCAAACATATTCTTGAGGTCGGCGTAAGTATTACTGAAAATGGCACTAGGTGGACTGGGCTAGAAGATCGCGAACATGATCAAGGACAACATGATGAGATCAATAATGTATTAGCGGTAAGCACCGCAGGTATGCTGATCAAGCGCTCGCTATTTGAAGAGTTAGGTGGCTTTGATCCCAGCTTAGAGTTATTTAGAGATGATATTGATTTAGGTTGGCGTACCCATATCGCCGGTTACTCGGTAATTTGTGTGGGGGATGCAATTTTGTATCACGCAGAGGCAGCTGCATCAGAGCGTCGTACTGTTGATGTGCGGGATGCGGTGTTACATCGCCCGCTCTTATTGGATCGTCGAAATGCCGCCTTTGTTTTATTGGCAAACTCCAGCAGATGGATATTGCCATGGGTTGCGCTGCAACTGCTGGTAACCGCCTTAGGTAGATCGATAATTTATTTATTGGCAAAATTACCTGGCTACGCTGCTGATGAAATTGCAGCAATTGGTTTATTGATTTTTAAACCTGCTGATTTAATTAAATCTAGAAGATTTCGAAAAGAAGGAAAGTATTTAAGTGCTCGAGTTATCAAGCCATTTATTCCATCTCGAAGTGTTCGGTACCGATTAACTTTAGAAAGAATTAGTTCATCTATCTTTAATGCATTTAAATCAGGTAAATCACAAACGGAAAGTATCGTCAATAGAAGTTACTCAGATATTGGGGTAATTGACGAAAGCTTTGATGAAATGGAGTTTGCACCTAGTAAAAAATTTAGCAAAATTCGTGCACTTGTTAAGCAGCCCATGTTGTTTGGCATAGTAATAACATTGTTAATTTCATTTTTGTACTCTCGCAATAGATTAGGTTCCTTATCAGGAGGTGCATTAGCGGTTGCACCAGATAGTGCCTTTGAATTGTTGCGTAGATATGTTGACTCATGGCACTTAGTTGGTTTAGGTAGTTCAACTGCTGTACCAACCTGGGTACCGGTAGTTGCAATAAGTTCGGCTATCACATTGGGAAATCCACAAACATTCTTGGCCTTACTATTTTTCTTAACACCAACAATTGCTTTTATTGTTTTCTATCGCTCTGCTAGAAGATTTTCACTGGCCAGGTACTCGGCATTTATCGCTGGATTGTTATATGCCTTCTCGCCAGTTCTACTTACTTCGATTAATCAAGGCCGACTTGGCACAGTAGTAATTGCATTAATCCTGCCCTCACTCTTTACTCTACTGCCAAAGAATTTAAGAATTGAAAATTTATCATTACGTAGGACAGCATCGATTTCATTAATTGCTGGCTTGGCAATGGCCTTCTCGCCACTATTTGGTATTGGCTGGTTGGTCCTCAACTTCGTACTGTTTATGCAACAGTATTTCACCGACTCCGAGAACTGGCGTCCTAAATCTTGGCAGCATTTGATTGAGAATCTCAGCAAGGATCAATTTAAAAAGCGGGCTGTATTCATCATTGCTCCGATTTTTATGAATATTCCTTGGGCCTTTTCCTTTGTACTTCATCCGCTGCAAGGATTAATTGAGCCTGGTTTATCTGTTGAGAGCTCTGGATTCCTATCAATTTTATTATTTAATCCCGGCGGTCCAACCGCTCCTGGTTTGATATTTCTCGCCCCATTTACTTTGTATTTATTAATTTCCTTAATTAATAAAGAGCGCAGAGACACCGCATTATTTGGAATTATTACTATTGCAACGGCTGCGACCTTATCCTCATATTATGTTGTTGGAAATGGCAGTGCAGCGCAACGGATATGGACTGGCCCATTAATTATTTTCGCCCAAACCTTGGCATCGTTATCTGCCTTCTCATTGTTTGAAAAGTTAATTCCGATTTTAAAAGCTACAAATATTGGTTACCGCCACTTTCTCTCTGCGGTTACTGCAATTTCAACGGCAGCATCATTGTTATTGCTGCCAGTGTGGGCAGCGACATCGGGTGCTAATTCATTAGTGAGATCTGATCAAGAACAAGTTATACCCGCCTTTATTACCGACTTGGCCAGTACAACCTCCAAGCCAAAGACATTGGTAATCAGAAAAAATGCTGAGCAGTTGCAGTACTTCATAACTAGAGGTGGCGACCTGCAATTAGGTGATGCGGATATGTCAGCAAAGATGCCATCGGAAATACAACAATCAATCTCAGATTTAGTAAGCGGTGCAGGTGCAAGTAGTGCTCAAATTCTTGGTACCTATGGGGTGCAATATGTATTTATAAAAAATCCAGCGGATGCAGCATTAATTAGAACAATTGATGGTATCGGTGGTTTTGCTAGATCCTCTGAAACTAAAGATGGAGTTGTGTGGAAGGTAAATGGTGCAAATGCGCGAATTACCTTGGTGGATGAAAAAGGACAAAAATTTCCATTGGCATCAAATGACAAATCATCTAATGCATACGCGCCAAAACCAGGCACAATTTTGTTAGCAGAGAAGTTTGATACTGGTTGGAAATTATTATTAGATGGTCGCATAGTGCCACTTACAAAAAATCAATTTGGCCAGCCAGCTTTTGTGATTGATAAACCGGGTGATCTCTCATTGGTTCATGATGGAACAACCAGACGTGGCTGGGTCTCACTTCAATTAATTTCAATCCTGGCCTTGATAGTTCTTGCGCTACCAGCAGGGCGTAAGCGTAAAGAGGTTCCACTGGAGGAGTTGGCATGATTACTAAATACCTTGCTAATCCTAAGTACAACAGTGCCGCAGTATTTTTAGTGATCTTGTCACTAATTTCCTACTTTGCGCCAACTCGTAATGAACAAGTCAAAATTACTTACTCATACCCAGCCACTGTTTGTCCAGCAATTACTGCAAATGCAAATGGAGTTGCTGGAGTTCCAAACTCCAAAATTGGTAAACGATTAATTGATGGAAAAATTAAAAAGTTTTCACCGGCCAATGCCAGCTCATTACCATTGGGCACAAAATCAATCTTGATCGATGGAAATGCTGGAACCACATTAACCTTTGTAAACAGTGGTTGGAAAGCGGTTGTTCCATGTTCAGTAAGCAATGGTGAACAATGGTTTGTAGGTGGATCTGGCTCAATAACTAGTAAATCAATCCTCTCCATTGTTAATAGTGGATTTAGCGAATCAACGGTAGAGGTTGAGGTTTACACACCAAGTGCTGCTCTCGAGGCTAAGCAGGTAGCGATTGCACCAAACTCAACAAAGAGTATCTCGGTAGATACCTTGGCACCTGGTGAGGATTCATTAGTGATCGCTGTTAAAACAAAATCTGGTCGAGTTAGCTCATTTCTATTTGATGAACGTAAAAAAGGTTTACGCTCACTCGGTGCCGATTATGTTGCACCAGTATCTGCACCTCGTAAGTTATTAACTATCCCGGCAATCTCAGATCTGCAAGGGAAGGCGGCAGTTACTGGATCTACCTCCTCTCATGTACTTCGCTTAATGATTCCAGGCAGTATTGATGCCAATATTGAGGTAGCGATTAACTCAAATGATGGAAATTTTGTACCAGTCGGATTGGCAGAGTTAAAGTTAAAGAGTCGTCGAGTTGTAAATATTCCACTTACCTTTGCACCGCAAAAGCAAGCATTCTCGATAATTGTTAAATCTGATCAGCCGGTTCTAGGTTCAGTTTTAAGTTCATATACCTTTGGCAAAAATAGTGAAATTGCTTGGGCAACTGCGACTGAAGAGCTAAATAAGTTAATTATTAATTTAACTGGATCAAAACCATTGGTTGCATTTGCCGGCGCTAATATCAATGTCACAATTGCGGCAATTGGCACCAATGGCAAGAAGTACAACAAGACAATAAAAGGTAGTAACTTTGCAATATGGCGAGCACCAATTGGCTTAAATCGAATTCAATTTACCTCGAAAAATCCAGAGACTTATGGTGGAATTATCTTGCAACCAGAAGGAAGTGGCGTAGGCACTAGTTATATTCCGCTCAACTCCGGGGCGAACTTAGAAAGTACATCGGAACCAATTTCCGATGCCGATGTAATTTCTCGGGGCTAAATCCCCACTTTTTTGCAGTTCAACCATTAATCTCTTGATATGAGAAAGTTGTCTGGTCGTACCTGTTCGCGGGCTAGTTGCACCAATCCTGCGATCAAGACACTTACCTATATTTACTCAGATTCAACAGCGGTGCTTGGACCACTAGCAACCTACGCCGAACCACATAATTATGATCTTTGCGCATCTCATAGTGAGCGATTAACTGTCCCAGTTGGTTGGAGTGTTATTAAGCAAGAGGTAACGGTCGAACACACTGGACCATCTGATGATGATTTAATGGCGATAGCAAATGCAGTTCGTGAGGTAGCTAATTCAGATTTGCAGCAAACCAAAATGCCACCAGAGCTTGGTCGCCGTGGCCATCTGCGGGCGTTACCTTCAAATTAATTAATTTCCCAAATCTAAATTAGGATAAATGCGTGTTATCCAAAATCATAAAAGCATATGACATTCGGGGATTAGTAGATAAAGAGATCACGCCTGATTTTGCCTTTGCGGTTGGTGTTGCATTCGCAAAGTTTTTAGAGTTAGAACGTGAACCAGCAACCATTGTGGTTGGCGAAGATATGCGCCCTTCATCACCAGTGTTGGCTGATGCTTTTACCGATGGTGCAAATAGTCAGGGAATGGATGTAATTAGAATCGGTTTAGCCTCAACCGACATGTTGTATTTTGCATCTGGAAAATTAAATTTACCAGGAATTATGTTTACCGCTAGCCACAATCCAGCCCAGTACAACGGTATGAAATTATGTAAATCTGGAGCGGTACCAATTGGCCAAGAGTCTGGCTTACTTCAAATAAGAAGATTTATTGAAGAGGGTGCACCAATATCAAATCGCCCAGTAGGTAAAGAAAAAAAGCAGGATCTACTTGCTGAGTATGTAGATTATTTAATAAATCGCTTTCCAGAAGGAACATTTGCTAAGCGAAAGTTAAAAGTTGTAATAGATGCTGGAAATGGAATGGCTGGCTTTACTGCACCAGCTGTAATGGAAAAATTAAATGTGGATTTGATTCCTATGTTCTTTGAATTAGATGGCACATTTCCAAATCATGAGGCAAATCCAATCGAGCCCAAAAACTTAATTGCATTACAAAAACGAGTTAAAAAAGAGGGCGCCGATATTGGTTTGGCTTTTGATGGGGATGCTGATCGCTGCTTTTTAATTGATGAAACTGGCGAATTGGTGAACCCTTCTGCACTTACCGCATTGGTTGCAGTCCGCGAATTAAAGGCAAAACCTGGCGCAACCATTATTTACAATTTAATTTCATCAAAGGCGGTGCCAGAGGTCATTTTAGAAAATGGTGGAAAGCCGTTGCGATCACGAGTTGGCCATTCCTATATAAAGAAATTAATGGCTGAATCAAATGCAATTTTCGGTGGTGAGCACAGTGGACATTTTTACTTTGCCGATTTCTGGCGAGCAGATTCTGGAATGTTAGCTGCACTTTATGCCTTGGCAGAGTTAATGGCGGTTAAGCAACCACTTTCTAAATTGTTAAAACCTTACAACCGTTACTTCTCCAGTGGTGAGATAAATAGCGAGGTTAAAGATTTACCGGCTGCGATCGCTACGGTGAAAGGTGCATATGAGAAAGAGTGTGAGATAGATGATTTAGATGGTCTGACATTTACCGCTGATACCTGGTGGTTTAATCTGCGTCCATCAAATACCGAGCCGTTACTTAGGTTAAATGTCGAAGCAGATTCCGAAGCGCAGATGAAAAAGATTCGTGATGCGGTACTTTCTTTAATCAAGGGTCATTAAACCACCGCGTTTTTAGGGTATCTTTGCCTTCTAGTAATCTTCTAGTTACCTACATAGTGAGCCCACTAGCCTCGGTAAAACTGAAATTTAAGTTAACTAATAGGAGCGAAAATGAGCACCACTACTGCTGTAAAAAATGATGTAGCAAATATTGCACTTGCTGCTGAAGGTAAGAAGAGAATTGAATGGGCTGGCCGCAACATGCCAGTACTAGCGCAAATTAAAGAGCGCTTTGCGAAAGAGAAGCCATTTGCTGGAATTCGCATCGCAGCATGCATGCACGTAACAACCGAGACAGCTAACTTGATGTTGGCATTAAAAGCCGGTGGTGCTGAGTTAGCACTTTGTGCATCAAATCCACTTTCAACTCAAGATGACACCGCAGCAGCGCTTGTTCAAGAGTTTGGCATTTCTGTCTTTGCTCGCAATGCAGTTGATCGTGATGGTTACTACAAACATTTAAATGCGGCACTTGATATCAAACCACAATTTGTATTTGATGATGGTTGCGATTTAGTAAATGTTTTACATACAGAGCGCACAGAATTACTTGACGGGATTATCGCCGGTTGTGAAGAAACAACTACTGGTGTTATTCGTCTTAGCCAAATGGCAAAGGATGGCGCATTGAAATTCCCAATGATTGCGGTAAATGACACCGACACAAAACATATGTTTGATAACCGTTACGGAACTGGCCAATCAACATTTGATGCCGTATTCCGTGCCACCAACACCTTAGTTGCTGGAAAGATTGTGGTTGTTGCTGGCTTTGGTTACTGCGGTAAAGGAGTAGCAGAGCGTGCAAAGGGTCTTGGCGCTGAAGTAATTGTTACTGAGATTGATCCAACCAAGGCATTAGATGCGATGATGCAAGGCTTCCGCGTTATGCCAATGACCAAGGCAGCTGCAATTGGCGATGTATTTATTACCGTAACTGGTAACCGTGATGTACTTCGTGATGAGCACTTCAAGCAAATGAAGGATGGCGCAATTCTCGCCAACTCTGGTCACTTTGATATTGAAATTGATGTTGCTTGGCTTGAGAAAAATGCTAAACAAAAAAATGCCAAGATGCGTCATCAAACCGATGAATATGTAATGCCAGATGGTCGTCGTATTTTGTTAATTGCAGAAGGACGTCTTGCTAACCTTGGTGCAGCAGAAGGCCACCCAGCATCTGTTATGGATATGTCATTTTCAGACCAAGCATTAACTGCAGAGTGGTTGTTAAAGGTTGGAAAATCTTTAGCTGCTGGCTTACACAATGTGCCAACTGAGATTGATAAGAATGTAGCAACCTTAAAGCTAGCTAGCATGGGTGCAGAGCTAGATGTATTAACACCGGCACAAGAGCTTTACTTAAACTCTTGGGAACACGATTCATAAGATGCCATTAGTCATGGTCGTCGATGACGACCAAGACTTAGCTGAAATGCTCAGCATCGTTTTAAACGGTGCTGGCATGGAGGTTGATTTAGTAGGACGTGGCGATGAAGTCATGGATATCTTTACCGCAAATCCACCAGATTTAGTTTTACTTGATGTTATGTTGCCAGGAATTGATGGCATTGAAGTTTGTAAATTAATTCGGGAAAAATCAATGGTGCCAATTGTCATGTTAACGGCAAAGGGCGATACGCAAGATGTTGTGCTTGGACTAGAAGCTGGCGCCGATGATTACATGGTTAAGCCATTTAAACATCAGGAGTTAGTTGCCCGAATAAATACCAGATTACGTAGGACAGCCAAGGTTGGTACATTAAAAATTGGCGATATTTTGATTGATCAAATGGAGCATACGATTGCGAGAGATGGAAAGCAGATTCCATTAACTCGGTTGGAGTTTGATTTGTTAGTAGCCCTAGCAAAAGAGCCAGGTCGGGTATTTACTCGCGAAGCTTTACTAAATGAGGTCTGGGGCTATCAGCATGCAGCTGACACCAGATTGGTAAATGTGCATGTTCAGAGATTGCGTTCTAAGATCGAAAAAGATCCAGAAAATCCAGAGCATGTTTTAACGGTGCGTGGCGTTGGTTATAAAGCGGGACCGGTTAAAGAGTAAATAGATGTTGATTCCTAGGCTAAAGATTAAACAATCTCTTGGCTTGCGGGTGCTGGTTACCAATATTGTAATAGCCACAGTTGCGGTAGCCATTATTGGATTAATTGTTTACTCACGAGTTTCTACAACTGTAATCAATGAAAAAATTGCCATCTCAAAGGTGGAGACTAGAAATGCACTTGAATTAACCCAAGGACATTTTAATATTTCACGTTTTCAAGATGATGCTGAACTACGAAGAGTTGTAACAGATTTCTTAACATCTGTTCGTGAAGATGGCTCTCTCTCTGGCAGAGAAACGGTAATGCTGAGAATCCCGAACACCAGCAATGTTCGAGATATTTATCAAACCGTTCCAACATTATTATCACTTGATTCAATTCCGGAGGAGTTCCGTGAGCGAGTAGTCAAAAGTGATGAAGTGTTAGATATTAGATCTGAGATTAAATACTCCAACGGG
>JACCDQ010160002.1_pt1 | contig 19397 bp, 25 predicted proteins | sample 7446031 | NCBI WGS metagenome assembly JACCDQ01 (sample SAMN15323442, study PRJNA562643) | freshwater metagenome | isolation source: river surface water | place: USA:Blue River Watershed | collected 2017-08-17
CGGCATTTTGATTAATATAAAGTATAATCCTTGAAACCTTTGCAGAATAATGCTTCTGAGAGGGTTAATCTCTGATTTATTTATTGTATTATTAACTGTTCTTTATTTGCGTACGGAATGTGGGTTATAATGAGCGCAATGTCTGTTCGCCTCAGCATTTGTATTCCTGCTTATAATCGTCCCCAATGGTTGCGGCGAGCGTTGGTTTCTCTTGGGACTTATGCGGGGGATGGGGTAGAGGTGATCATTACGGATGATTCGGATGATGACACGAATCGGGCGATCGCGGAGGAGGAGTTACAAAATTGGGCAGGGACTTGGCGGTTTGAGTTCCACCCTCAACGGTTAGGGATGGCACAAAATTGGAATCGGGCGATCGCCTTGGCCCAGGGTCAGTATGTGGTGGTGTTACATGATGATGATTTTTTTCTGTCCCAGGGGTTGAATCGGCTGGTTAAAAAGTTGTCAGAGGGGGAGAATCTCCATCCGGTGTTACTGTTTGGGGTTTGGGTGGTGGATGCTCAGGAACGGGTGATGAAGCGTCAAGTGTTTCGACAGGATGATGATTTATCGCCCCAGGAGGCTCTCCTGCGTTTGTTTTCGGATTCGTCTTTTGTGCGGTTTCCGGGGATGGTCATCCGGCGATCGCTGTTTGAGGAGATGGGTGGGTTTAATCCGGATTGGCGAGAACCTTGTGATTTGGAGATGTGGATGCGGTTATTGGCAAGGCACGGGGTTTACTGTTGTCAGGAGGTGACGGTGGCCTATCGGGTTCATGGTCAGGCGTTAACGATGGCTTCTTTCCATGGCGCGACGGTGGAACTTCTCTTGGCGTTATTTGAGCGGTTGGCGGGGCTGGGGTTATTAACGGCGGCGCAGATGGCGAATTGTCGGAGTGCGTTTTTTCATCAGTATCTTTTGGCAGGGGCCTGGCGACAGTTACGGCGGGGGAATTTACGGGGTTTTCATCAAGTGATGGCGTTGTTTGAGTTATCGGCTCTTCAGGGTTTATTGATTCCCCAACGGTGGTTTATGGTGCGGTTATTATTTGGGATGGTGGATCGGGTTTCTGGTTGGGATGACTGGGGGCGATAGTCGCCGGGGTGGGCTGAGGGGGTAATGGGTTAGGATTACCAAGTTTTGGGGCGGAATTTGGCATCGTTTAAGATCATTAAGTCCTCTCCAGATTGGGCAATGACAAACAGGCCTTTACGATAGGCGTAACTAGCAATCTGCTGGGGGACGACCATACCGGCGACGGCTCCTAGTATGGTGAGGGGTTGGTAACGGGGCAGGAGTTGTTTAAATTTGGCGAGTCGTTCTAGGTGTTCATCCACATCTTCCTGGTCTAGTTTGCTTTTAACTTCGATGGCGATCGCTTCGTTGTTGTTAACGACTAATAGATCGACTTCTAGTCCTTGGCCGTCTTTTTGAACGGAGAGGTCGGTGGAAATTTCATGAACATCAATGCCCCGTTCTCGAAATAGTCTGACGGCGGCGGGTCGCACTTGGTATTCGACAAATTCTCCTAAACGGTTGCCGAGTTGACCGAGTTCTTGGTTGAGGCGTTGGCTTTGTTCTTTGAGGAGTCGTTCGGTTTCTTGAAAACGGCGATCGCTTGCTTGAAAACGGCGATCAGTTTCTTGGAAACGGCGTTCGGTTTCTTTTTGGGCTTGGGCAAGTTCGCCGAGGATTTGCCAGACTTCCTGGGGGGTGTTGGTCATAAGATTAGGAAAGAAGGGGAATAGCTCTAAACCTCGTCCATTTTGGAAACTTTAGTTTTTTTCAGAGATGTTACAGGAACAAGTCCCCCTTTTTAAGGGGGATTCAGGGGGATCGATCTGGGAGCTCCAAAAACTATGGATTTCAAGTTAGACTGGGTTTATTTTAATGCTGTCGGAAGGTGACGGTGGCCTATCGGGTTCATCGTCAGGTGTTAACGATTCTTTATCGAGTATTTATATTTGGAGTGTTTATATTTTAGCAATCAGTAGTTTTGAGTTACTGCAAGCAGGTTTTGCCGAGTTTGCCGGTCACGCAGTGTGCCTTCGGCATCGCCCCATGGTAAAATCAAGACAGGATGCCCCATTTTTTAGCTTTTTTGATCAAGCTACATTGAGGATTATATCGTCAGGAAGAAAGGATAAAACATCTAAATACCACCACCATTGATGGGGGGAGATGCCATATTGATTTCGATAGTTGGATAAATTAATAAAGCGAGAAATTTCCTGATAAATAATTGCCATATTAGTCAACATTTTTTTGTCTGCTTCTCGTAATTTTATTTTTTCTTGTGGGCTAAATGTGTTAGCAATTTCTTCAATTTGATCCCGAACATTTAATAGCTCTAGGTGTTCAGCACCACTAACATTAGGATAGTCTAGACTAGCGATGTAGATTTCTAATAGCTCATTCATGATAAGAGTTCTCCTAATTGGCCTAGATAAGTAAAGGCTGGATTGCTAAAGTAATTGGATGGATTACTAGGAGGGAATGCGGTTTCTATGATTCCCTCTGCTGTCAACATCAGGAGCCATAATCGGTTTTGATTGTAGGCTGCGAGCGTAGGGTAGAGGTCAAGGTCATAGGTATAAATATAAACTTGGGCTTCTGGAAGGGTAGCTAGGTTTTGCCGAGTTTGCCGATCGCCCCATGGATAAAGCCGAGGCGGTCTGCCCAGATTTTGATCAGTTTTTGCTTGGGTTCGTAGAGGATAATTTTGCCGATTTTTTTGATTAGGCTTTTGATGCAGTGGAGGTAGGATAGGGTTTTGTAATAGGGGTTTTTCACTGCGGGGAAGATGATTTCACTGCAATGACCTGTTCAATTAGGCGCAGGTCTAAATCGAGTTTTTGAGCGATGATTTCTGGGGATAATCCGGCTTGGAATAGCAGGGGAACGGCTTCGAGTTTGCCTTCAAGTTTGCCTTCAAGTTTGCCTTCTTGCTTGGCATCTTGATAAACCCTAGTTTGTTGGATTTCGACGAGATCAAACATGGCTTTCAGTTCCTCTTGGGTGAGTTGGGGAAATTTGCAGAGTATGGCATTGTCGATTAGCTCTATTATGTCTTGGATCTTGCCCGTTGAGGGGAGTTGGTGGGCCTGTTGGCGGAGGTGTTGAATTTCACTGCGGAGGTCTAGGGGATTTTGGACTTCGGCTTTGATCAATTGGAGTAGATTGATCCCGAGGGTGGGTTGATGGGGCAGGGGGTCTAGATACAGCACTTTCAAAAGACCTGCGTCCCGTAGGGTCTGGTAGTGAGTGGGCACTCCTGGGTCTAGGGTTTGTTGGCTCCAAAGGGCGACGCAATACCAAGGTTTTTCGGGGCGATATTGCCCGATATAGAGAAAAGTTTCGGTTAACAGGCGTTCGTAGAGGCGATCATCTTTCTGGAACTGGACTTCAACGAAGTAGAGGGGATGCTTGGGTTTGGCAATGGGGGGCAAGAATAGGCCATCAATGCGTCGAGCCAGTCCTTTGACTTCAACGGAACGGAAGGTGTAGTCGTCGGTGGTAATGTCCCCTAATAGTTGTCCTAAGAGTTCGGGGAGTTTCTGGAAAATTTGGTAAAACAGGCTATCGCTTTTCATAGAGAGCAGGATTGATGGAGGCTAGGGTAGCCAGGTTTTGCCGAGTTTGCCGATAAGGCCATGGTAAAAGCCGAGGCAGGAGGCCCAGATTTTAAGTATTTTTTGGTCGGGTTCGTAGATGATGATTTTGCCGATTTTTTTGATTAGACTCTTGAGGCGGTGAAGATGGGAAAGGATTTTGTAATAAAGGTTATTAGAAAGGCGGGTTTCGATATAGGTATGATTACGATTGATGTAGTAGTAACGAAGGGGGGAATAGATATAAATAGGTTGTTGAGAGTTAAGATGAGTTAGATAGGTTCCAAAGTTATGTTGCATTGTTGTTTTTTCTGTAACACAAATATGATAACCTTGCTTTCTCAGTTTTAAGCAGTAATCCCAATCTACTCCATCAATAAAAAGATCAGGATTCGGTAGAGGGGTGTTTTTAGCGGCTTTGAGATTAATTAGGGAACCAGAGGTAATAACTGCATCACAGCGATAGAGTTTTTCTCGATAGTAATCAGCATATTCAGATAATAACCAATTAAATTTATAGGCTGTTAAGTAACCGTTAGGAAGTTCTGTCTGGGTTTGACTATCAATAATAGTCGGAGCAATAATACCAACAGGAATATTTTGTTGTTGAAGATATTCATATTCCGATAAAAGTATTTCTAGACAATCTGGTGGTGGTTGGCTATCCTGGTCAAATGTCCAAAGAAAGTCAAATTTGTTTTCTATGGCCCATTGTATCGCCAAATTTAATCCTCCTGATATTCCAATATTTTCAGGTTTATGAATAACTAGAGAATTATTTTTGAGGTTTAGAATAATTTTCTCAAAAGAATTATCAACCAAGAGTATAGTATTTAAAAAATAGGATTGGTCAAACAACTTATCAATACAAATTTGGCTGTTTTTTTGATCAAAATATAGGGTTATATAAGCTAATATTTTCTCTTTCATTATAAATAAAAATTAATATTTAATTTACTAAACATTTGTAAAATAATTTAGTGAATTTTTGCAAAAGGGTTATTGGAGTACGAAAAATAGTTCTTTTTATCGTCAGTGAAATTCCATGTCTTTTGATATGATTGCATATTAACCATTTAGCCTTATTTATTTCTCCATAAAATAAGTACTTTAATAAGATAGAATCATAAATAAAAAAAGGTAATTGAATCGATTTTTGAAATTCTGCTTTTGCTACACTAAAACCACTACAAAAAATAATATGAATACATTTTTTAATCATTTCTAGATTGTCAGTGTATATTTCAATGATATTCTCTGTTGGCAAATTCCAAATCTGATGATCATAGATTACAGAGGGGAACCAAATAGAATTTGGATTAAGAATTTGAAGCATTGGTAATGATTTTGCCCAATCTGATGTGGAAAGCCATGTTATTCCACTGGAAGAACCAATTAAAAGAGAACAAAATTTTGTTAAATGTGCATTTTCTCTAAATGACAAAATACTTCCATCTATTACTTTTTCGCTATGTGACACTACCGTAATATTCGTAGATAGTATTATACATAAATCGGGGATGTTTTCAACAATTTCATGAGCAAGTTCAGAGGCAATAGCTGGCGTTATAAATGATTGAAGACTCTGGGGAGCACATTCAAATAAAACTACATTTTTATAATTCATAAGACTATGTGCTTGAGCAAAGTTTTTAACTTTTTCAACTTCATCAGCATATAACCGAACAATGGGAGTAACTGGCACATTAATGGGATTAGGATAGCCTTTAAAGATGGCAGAGCGGATCGAACCATCATATCGGTATAAATATGATGGATTAAACTGAGTTAGGAAAATTTCATCAAAATATCCTTTCTGCTTTAGAGAATTTGCTTCTTTTTCAAAAGTTCTCCAGATATCATCTAAGCTACTCAAGCTTTCTAAGGGAATAATCCATTTTTCATCTATATAAGGATTTGCCTCTATGATTGAACTATATTTAGATCCAATTGCCCATGTTAAATGACAGCCTGGATAATCATTCTTAATTTGTCGAGCAACTGCTGTAGCATAAAGACAATCCCCAAATGATGCTAAATGACCCAGTAAAATTCGTTTGTTTACATTCATAGATCTTTATAATATATTATTGATCATCATATATGCGAGATTAGGAAAGCTGACAGAAGGCAACCAACCTAGTGAGTTTATTTTTGTAGGATTAGATATGATTATTTTATATTCAGGGGAGTAACCATCGGTAATTTTGACGTATTTATGCCAGTCTTTATCAATTACTCTAAAACATTGTTCTAGCCAATTTTCAATAGAAAAAGTTAATCCTGAACCAATAATAGCTTCAAATACATCATTTTGCTCCATGAGTATTAGCATGGCATTCGCAACATCACCAGCAAATGTCCACTCTTTTTGAACGGTAATATCACCAATTTCGATTCTATATTCTTCATCTCCTCCGGCTATTCTTTGAACAGCAAGAGCTATTTTTTTACTTATATGGTGAGCTTTTCTCAAAACACTTTCATGATGAAATAGATATCCTACATATACTGGTAGACCTAGACTCCTATAATATCTTGCAGTATAAACAGCATGAATACGAGAAATCCCATAAGGGCTAGTAGCTAAAAATGGAGTATCTTCGGAAATGGGTTCTTCACTGTTTTTAAATTGAAGAGCACTACCAGCAATAAATACTTTTGACGATGGAGAGTGCTTATAACTTGCTTCCAAAATATTCAGGGTTCCTGTACTAATTGCGTTGTGATTATCAAATAAAGCATCATGTTGTGTTGTCGAATTGGCTGCAAAATGAAAAATATAATAAGGCTGATAGTATTTAATTAAATCAACTACCCTATCATAGTCAGCAACATCTCCATACACATATTGGTTTGAAAAACGAGACCTTGAAATTATTATTGGCTTAAGTTCCTTTTTGACACAAAGTTCAGATACATAATATCCGTCCTGACCATTACCACCAAAAATTAGAACGTTCATAGATAGTTTTTTTGAAAAACGAGTGTAGCAAAAGTATAAAGATATTTTCCAGCATAAACAAAATCTGGATTGGGACAATCCCATTTAGGTTCATCAACTAGATGGCAATCTTTCAATAAAGGTAAAAGTCTTTGTTTAAAGTCTATCTGAGTGTATAGCCGATGATCAACATCTGGAATTGAATCTCCAGGTTCGTATTGATCATTATAATCACATGTTAGAATTGCAACCCCACCAGGAACAAGCAGTTCAACAATTTGTTTAATGAACAATTCGTCGTTTTTAACATGCTCAATAACGGATGTTGAAAAAATTATATGATAACTTTGTTTTTTGGTAGATGGAAGATTACAGAAAGTATCTAAGTTATAGTTGATAACAGGATCAATTTCTGTTATGTAATGTCCTTTTGCTTTTAAAGCAGAAGATGCCGTGTCGTCATAACTACCAACACATAAGATTTTTGGATTATCAAAGTCTTGTAAAAACTTTTGAACAGTGTTTACTACAAAAGCTTGTTGAACATTTGCTTCTCGGATTTTTTTGTTCATTAGCTCTGGAATTAAAGTAAACATATTTTTTACTGTGTCTTTATAGAAAATACGGGCTTCATTATCCAAAATACGATTGAATGCACAAGCACTATTAATGTCGTCCATGTTAAGTTTATTTTGATACAGAAGTCTGTTAAGTATTCTTTCATAGCTCAAAATGAAATTATCTTCACTCCATTCATTATAGTAATTGACAAGAGGAGCAATTCCATTGTTAATAATGCTTTTGAGACTAGATCTTTCAATGGAAATCAAGTGAAATATTTCTGACATATGCCGAAACATACCGCATTGAGTAACAGCGATAGGTCTTTGAACTGCCAAAGCATGTTCTATACAACTAGAGATGCCTTGTGTCTTAGTGACATCATAAAAAAAAGCGTTAAGAGTGTTACTTGCTAAGAAATCTAAAAGCTCATGCAACTCTAGAAAATCATGATTAACAACTAACTCTATTCCAGTCTTTTTTAGTCTATTTTTGCATCTCTTAGCAGTATCCAAGGCATGATATTTTCCATCAGAATCAACAATCTCATTAAAGGGGATGTGTAATACAATGCGAGCTTCGTCAAATTCATCTTGAACTCTATCTATTAAACGTTCAAAACCTTTATCATAAAAACCAAATCCAAAACTTCCTATGGTTGGTTTTTCAGGAGAAAAAGTGCTGTTTATATAGGGAGGAATTAATCTAGGAACTTTGATTACAAATGGGTTATTAACCACTAAAGTAGGATCAGGACATAGGTGGTAATCAAACAAGTTCTGATCAGCTTTATCCGCTACTTCTTGAGTAACTTCATGCATTATACCCATTTGAATGACTTTATATTTTTTGACAACATCACTACATAGCCATGGCATCGTTGCCGGATAATAATTGTAGATAATTATAGAAGGATTATGAGCTAGTATCTCTTGCTCTAACTCTTGCTCGCTAGAGCATTCAACATAAATAAAAGCATAGTGTAGGGATTTTTGTAGTGCCCTTGCGATATTAATCCCGTATTGATGAATACCACATGATTTCTGTTTGTGAGACACTATCAAAACAGTATTCATCGCCAAACTCGAAACAGAGTTATTATCAATAGGTGAAAATTTCGATGTTGGTAGGATATATGAAGAGCTAATAATTGCTTTCTTTGTCGATCCTATCAAAAAGCTATTTGTTATTACTGTTTTTAGCTTTCCTTTAACTTTTGATGTAAGCTCGTATGGTGCTTTTAGCGAATTGTTGACACTCAGTCTAATAAATTCACCTCTAGTTAATTGATAATTGCGATTTAAATTCTCTTCTAAGACTTTCTCAAACTGTTTTGCAAAATTTAATGGATTCCATTCATTTTGAATTTTCAAGACTTGGGGTTTAGATAGCTCTATTGATTCTTGCAGAGACTGATATGGATAAGGTTTAATATATTGGTGTATATGACGGAAAGTAGGATTATTAGAAACAGACAAAGGCCTTCCACTAGAAATAGCCTGATCAGTAGTAGCAGATAGACCTGGTTGATTTCTGTTGTATAAAAAACAGTTTAGAGTATTTTGGCTACACCAGTATATTAACTCTTTTTTTGTCATGTATTCATAAGTTACAATAACTTGAATTCCAGACTTGGCTATTCGCTTACAGAGTTTTGTTAAGTAATTAGAATAATTTTCCTGATATAAGTTCCAACAGACCGAATCAGCATGAGAAGCTGGCGGAATGTTAATTTTAACAATAGCTTCTTCAAATTCCCGGTTAACCGCATCAACTACTAATTCAAACCCTTTGCCAATAGTCGCAAATCCAAAGGTTCCAATAATGGGGATTTTATTTTCTATATAAGAAGGGATACCATCAACTACCTCCAGAGGTCTGGGAAATGCATAAACCCTTTTATTATTAATTTTTACAGTAGGATCTAGAACACAATAGATATCGAAATCATTAGAGGGACATAAGGAAAAAGGATTATTGGGTAAAACTTCGAGAACTAATGTCATTTTCAATCCGGGAAGTTGTTTGGACAGTTTTTTTGTATTTAGCCATCCCATTGAACCATGATGATAGTTGAATAAATAGAATTCATAGTGAGACGGAACAAGATTAGCACTTGCGTTGATTTCTTGGTAATCTAATTGATAACGAGATGAACATTTTAAAGCTTGATAAGCCATTAAACCCGACTCGTAAATACTACAATTAGCTTTTTCCGTATTTAAGAACAATCCCTTTGGAATAGTAATTTTTGTCATAAAAGTTCTTCTCTATAATTAATGTTTAATAATTTCGATATCAGGTAGTGGAAAAATCAAACCGACCCCTTTATTAAGCATTTCTCGTTCCCTCTCGACGATTTCTTTTTTAAAATGCCAAGGTAGAACCAAATAATAATCGGGATTCATTGCTCTCGACTCAGCTTCGCTAACAATAGGAATTTCTGTGCCAATTGTATAGGCCCCGTACTTGTCGGGATTTCGTTCTGCCGCCACCTCAATGATTCGATGATCAATACCACATAACTGTAAAATGGTATTGCCTTTCGTGGATGCACCGTAGATATGAATTCGCTTTCCGTCTTTTCTCAAACTCTTGAGAAGACTATTTAGAGCTTCTTTGTGTACATTTATCCTGTCTTGAAAGTGTTTGTAAGGTTTATCCGTATCCAACTCTAAATCAAACTCTTCTTGTCGCAAAGACTTGATATTTTGTAAATACGCATCTTTTTTGTAGGTAAAATTGTCAGCGTGGGTTGCATAGCATCGGATACTCCCACCATTAATGTCATTTAATGTTGCATTAAAAACTTTCATTCCGGCTTTTTTGAGAATATACTCAATAATAGCCAAACTATAATACTCTAGATGTTCATGGCAAATTGTGTCATAGGAATTCATGTTTAGCATAGTTGGCATATAAGACATTTCAAAGATCCAAATGCCATCATTCGATAAAATTTGTTTAATACCTTGAACAAACCTAATTGGATTTTCTAAATCGTAAAACATTGCGATTGATGTCACTATATTACATTTTCTGTCTCCTAGCAATTTCACTAGTTCATCCGACGGAAAAAGATCCTGGATGACTGTAATATCACAATTAATTTCTTGAGCAACATCCGATGGATCAATTCCAAATTTAAGATATTCATCAGGGTAGTAGCTTAACAGCGTTCCATCATTACAACCAATATCTAAAACAATATTTTTAGAGCGATCAAAAAATTCAGACGCTTCCTCTGCAATCTCTCGCAAATGGTTTCGCATCGTGTTATTCGTTCCCGAACGATACCAGTAAGCAGAATAAAGAACTTCTGGGGGGACAGTGTATTCCATTTGTAGCAGCCCACAGGCATTCTCATCTTTCATGGGATCACACCTTACCAAGGACGTTGCAATCTTTCGGGTTGGCGGCATTTCCTTATCTGGTTTTACAAATGAACCTTGAAGGTATTGCTCACCCAGATTAATAACACGAGTCAGGGCATGAGAGCCACATACACGACAAGTCTTGCGATGAATTAGATGCATGATTTGACAACTCCTTGATGCTATTCCCTACATTCTAACTTATAAACGGACGAATCAGCTCAGAAAAATCTTGGTCAATCCTATCAATACACCTGTTTCTCTGTAGATTCAGAAGGGCAAGCTGTTTAACAACTTGATCTTTTCCGTTAATTGGGATTTTTTCAAACTCATATACTTTCTCTTGTTCATGCCATAGCTGACAGTTGACTAAAGCAAGTTGAGAAAAAACTTCTCCAATGCTACCCATAACCTCATTTATTTGATTTCCTTCTTTTTTATAGACTTTGTTAGAAGCAAAGACCAGCCTATCAGAAGGAATTGCTCCACTGATTGCATTACTAATATACTCATCAATCTCTTCTTGGAGTTGGTTTTCTTGTTTAGCTAGACTAGCGAGACGATCAGGCTCATTAGAATGCCATTGTTTAAGCTTTACAATAGTCAGTTTATCGCAGAGCGAACCAAGAGTTTCAGCCATTTTAAAGTACCCAATCTATAAACTATTAAGCAATTTGGTATTTGAATTAAATGTAGAGTTTTGAGATGAAATAAGCCTCCATTGTAAAGTAGGGCGTACAATTCCGGGTAATGGCCCACTCCAGCCATTTCGGGCGTTGTATAAAGTCTGATCAAAATTTTCTTTGATATTGAAAGACAATATATCCTTTTCATAAAAATGAACTTTAACACCATTATCACAAGAGCTAAAAGCTAGTCCAACAAAATAGACTCCAACATTTAAAAAATTTTTAGGAATTGAAAATTCAGCCAAGTAGTAGCCTATAGAAGGAGACCCCAAATTTTCATTTGGGATGCTACTATAAAATACATGGATTCCATCACTGGTAAAAAGATTTGAGTTGGGGTAAGGATAAACAGTATCAAACTGACGATCTGTTAAGATTCTATACTTCATTCCAATGACAATCTCATCATTAGAGTTAAAATCGCTAGTAATCTCACCATCATTATTTTTGACATAGCATTCTAATAATTGAGCAAAGTCATCCCCTATCTTCTGGTTAATCTGTTCAAAACTAATATAAGCAGAAGATGATTGGGAAGAACGATAATAAACAAGAATTGTTTCAGTAGATTTTCCCGTATAAAAAATCTCACCTTGATTCAATAGAATTGTTTTTTTACAAAGTGAGCTTATCATTTCCATATTATGACTAACAAATAAAACCGTCCTCCCATCCTTCTCACTTACCTCCCCCATCTTCCCCAAACACTTCTTCTGAAAAGCCGCATCCCCCACCGCCAAAACCTCATCCACAATCAAAATCTCAGGCTCCAAATGGGCCGCCACAGCAAATGCCAAACGCACATACATTCCCGATGAATAAAACTTAACAGGTGTATCCAAAAACTTATCCACCTCCGCAAAATCCACGATCGCATCAAACTGCTTCTTAATTTCCGCCCGCTTCATCCCCAAAACCGCCCCATTCATAAAAATATTCTCCCGACCCGTCAACTCAGGATGAAAACCCGTCCCCACCTCCAACAAAGAACCCACCCGACCGCGAATAATCGCCTCCCCCGTCGTCGGCTGGACAATACGCGACAAAATCTTTAACAAAGTACTCTTTCCCGCCCCATTACGCCCAATAATGCCCACCACTTCGCCCTGATGCACATCAAAACTGACATCCTTCAACGCCCAAAAATCCTCAGACTGGGATTGGCTAAAATCTCCCCGCACAAAGCGTTTAATGCCATTCACCATATCCTCACGAAAAGTTGAGTAAGGCTTCCGCTCCGCAGAACGAATGCGATACAACTTACCCAAATCCCGCACCTGAATCACCGGTTCAGCCATAAAAACCCAAACAGCTTACTTTCCCATCTTACCCAAAAACTAGCCAGAACATCACCTCTGTAACAAAACTTACATCAGCAAGGTATTAGGACAACTAGGCAACCTGATCAATATCCACCATAAACATCTCCTCAATATCCAAATGTAAATCCAGTTCCTGCCATTCAATCATCGTATTACGAGCAATTAAACGAAACCGCTCCCTTTGCTCTGAACTAGCCAGGACTAGAGGTTTGTACCAGCTTAAGGGAATAGAAATAATTCGACCATCTACAACCTCAATATGTAAATAATTTTCATTAACTTCTACACTTTTACCTTGAATCATCGTTATTCTCCAATCATTTCAATCCATTTTTTGATAAGGTAGCCTTGATTGTCCTGCACAATTTTAAGAGCTTGCTTTAGCTTCTTGGGCTTGAGATAAGAACGGACAACTTTCAATGTTTCAATTTCAATTTTTGCGTAATCATCATCTCCTTTCAAAATATGAATATGCTTCGCTTCATGATCATTACTAGGAATAATAAATTTAAACCCATATCGTTGGGATAATTCCTTAAGAACAGGAATTTACCCTATCCCCACAAAAAGTCGAGTAAGGTAAGCGCTCCGACGAACGAATGCGATACAACTTACCCAAATCCCGAACCTGAATCACTGGCTGACTCATAAAAACCTGAACACATTCTTCTTTAAAGGTACCAAAAAATGGCTAAAATTCTCTACCAATCAAAAATCATTTCAACTGAGAAGCATTTAAGACCGTGATACCAACTAAATCCTGATCATGATAATGATAAATTAAACTATCTTCCAGAACACTATCATTCGCATTTTGAGGATGGCGAAAACTAATGTAAAGAACATCAGCCTCTTGATCATAACTTGTCCAAATCTGAGAAGACGGAGCCGTCAACAAATAGGGAACGGATTTTAGAAGTTCGGCTTTTGCCATAAAATTCCTCGCTTGTAAACCTTTTCTGGTGATGAAGTCAAAAATGCAGTAATCACAAAACCATCTTGTAACAACTCCCGATAGACAACAATTGCCGCTTTTTGAGAAATAACCGTTTTTTTGTAATATCTCAATGCAATCAACTCATTTGTCCAGCCTTGGATAATCAGATCAGGTTCGCTAAGAGTTTCTAACACTAAATCTAGACAACCTGCCATATAGTCATGATTTTCGATGATGTGAGACCATTGTTTATGGGTAAGACGAATAGGAATTGCATTGTAAGACTTAATAATAGCAATAACGTTATTCATTGATTTCCCCTATCTATCAAAACTCACATCATTCAACGCCCCAAAATCCTCAGACTAGGACTGGCCAAAATCTGCCCGTACAAAGCGTTTAATGCCATTCACCATATTCAAGTCGAAAAGTCGAGTAAGGCGATCATTCCGTCGAACGAATGGGATACAACTTACCCAAATCCCGCACCTGAATAACTGATTCACTCATAGGAACCTAAACAGCCTACTCTCCTATCTTACCCAAAAACCCCTCCAAATCCACCATAGACCCAAAATCCAACAACGCCTCCCCCAACTCTTCCAACTGCTCCACAGACAGGGTCCTTACCCGGCCCTCTTGATCAGCCGTCAACGTCCCTAACCGCCGCATCAACAGACGAAGCACCAAATTTGCCTCACCCTCTTGACGACCCTTTTGTAGTCCTTCTTGACGACCCTCTTGACGACCCTCTTGACGACCCTCTTGAAGCCCCTCTTGAAGACCTCGTTGACGACCCTCTTGGATAATCTGTTGATAAAAACGGGATTGGGTAATATCCATCTTTTTCAGGTCTAGGATTTGCATAATCATCTCTTCCGTTAACTCAGGGAACTTATTGCCCAGTATAGTCTCAATCAAACTCAATCGCCGCTCAAACTCCGCATCCGTTTCTGCCGTTTTCAACAAAACCTTGCCAATTTCCGCACTTTTAGCTCGATCCGTTACCAACAACTGCAACAAAGCCAAATTTGGACTTAAACCTTGCCGTTCCCTTAACTCACTCAGATAAAGCCGTGTCACCCGTCGCTCTAAAAGTTCTTGGTAGGGTAACTCTACCCCTAAATTTAGACCCCGACTCGGTAAAATTAACAAACCCTGCCAAGACCGACGCACCTCATACTGCTCCAGATAGAGAAAAATCTCTGCAAAATAGCGACCATGAAAACGCTCGTCCGTTTGCATCTGCGCTTCCACAAACACCATCGGTATCATCGGAGCATCCGAGAGCGGTGTAAATACCCCATCCAAACGGAATTCCCGCTCCTTGATAACTGGCGCACTGTAGGAAAATGCCCAACTAGCCTCAATGCCTGGCAACAACTCCGCCAACACCCCCGGTTGCGATAAAAATAACTCGTAAAACCACTTATCTGTTCTCACAATTTAACCAGCCTATCCAACATCTCCAACTCTACGACCTTTTTATCTATGGCGATCGCCTCAACTCCATCAAACTTTTCCCGAATCAGAACGAGACCGCCCAAAACGCTGAATCTCACTCACCCAATCCTCGCGTAAATTTGAGAAAGGCGATCGCTCTTCTCCCCATAAAAAAGAGCCGCATCATACATCACATCACCGACAAGGTGTATTTTATCGGTATTAATACCTTCTTTTTTTTAATTGTTAACGGCAGTTTCTGTGGGAGCAAAAAGCAAATCAGAACTGTGGTCGGTCAAAACGCGATTAATTTCTTCAGGCATTTGGCGATTAAAAGAGCGCAAACCTGCTTCTACATGGGCGATGGGAATGGGTCGTTTAACGGCGGCTAAGGATCCAGCGAGGGTAGAATTGGTGTCACCGTAAACGAGAACCCAATCGGGTTTTTCCGTTATTAAAACAGTTTCAATGGCTTCTAACATTCGCCCTGTTTGTTGACCATGATTACCTGAACCAATACCTAAATGATAGTCAGGATGGGGAATGTCCAATTCCTTGAAAAATACATCAGATAAATTAGCATCATAATGTTGTCCTGTATGGACTAAAATTTCTTGGCAATCTGTAGTAGAGCGTAAAACACGGGAAACAGTTGCGGCTTTAATAAATTGGGGTCTTGCACCAACAATAGTAACAATTTTCATAAGTCTTTATAATTTAGGTTGAGAGGAAAAATGGGTAAGAATTCCCAAGATTTTTGCAATATCTTGTAGATAATATTCATTTAAATCAATATGGGCATCATTGCCGATAAGTTTTAGAAAACGCCAGTTGGTTCCTGAGCTAATCACGCCATAGATGGTGTTAATCTCTTGATTATTTTGTTGATTGAATATCTGGGCGGCAATCATTTCGGCTAAACATTGACCAAGACCGATGTTTAAGTCTTCTTTCTTTGCTTCAACGAGGGTAATGACGGGGACATTTAAAAATAACAGTTCAGGGCTACGGCTAATGATGTAGTCGCAATTGCCATTGAGTCCTTGGTTAGGATCAACATTAAAACTGATGCCAGAAAATAAGCTGATTTGATTGTTTAACAGCCGTCTTAATTCAATCAGAATCGGGGTGATCAACATTTCCGAGCGGGCTTTTTCGGTATTGCTGGCAAGGGCAAGGATAGTATTTTCTTCTAAGGTTTTTTGTAGATTTTCGCTAATAGTGACTGACTGGATTGGTTGGAAGAGATGGGCAATTTCATTGAGGGTCAGCCCAAATGTTTGTTTGACGCTGGCGAGGGTAAAATCACTGAAGGCCATGAGAGGTATCCGAGAGGGTTAACATGATTGTTTTTAATGAAAGGTAATCTGATTTTTTTCTGCCCATTTAATCAGATTAAGCCAACGCCAAACGCGAAAATCAAAGGGGCTTTTTTGTTCAAGAATTGCTTGCCATTCTTGTTTAATAGACTCAACGTTTAAAACGGGGATAGTTTGAGCGGTTTCACTATTCAGAACGGATTGTACCCAGGGGTTAAGGGTGGTTAACCATTGAAGTTCAGGGGTAGCAAAACCAATTTTATCACGGTGGGTACGGATGGGATCCGGTAAAATCCCTCCCATGGCTTCTCGAAAAACAGCTTTGGTGGTGCTGTCAGAACTAACAATATAGTCTTCGGGTAAGGAAAAGAGAAAGTTAACCAGTTTAGGGGTTAAAAAAAGAACTCGACTTTCTAGGGAGTGGGCCATAGAATTACGGTCTTCGTAACGAAGTAATCCTAAGAGGCTAGTATCTAGACTTTGTAAGAGTTGAGCTTTCAGTAAGTCTTGACCTTGGAGTCGAGGAATAGAACTATTCTTAACCTGGTGTTGTTCAAACCAATGACGATTCAGCCACAGGGGAAAATTGGGCCTACCGAGGTAGGTTTTAATTTCAGCTTTAAGACTGAGGGGAAGAAATAAGCCCAGTGCCTGTTTGAAAACTGACTTTTCCCGTTAAGTCTGAAAATGACGGCCGAATAAGGGTTTCAAACTTTTCGCCGTTTCCAATAAGCTGGATTTAATGACAATAGCCGACGAGAGAATAAGGCTTTGAGATAGGGGAAAATTCAGTGATCGCTCAAATAAAAAGATAACGGGAAAAGTCAGGAACAACACCAGGTTAAAAATAGCCCACATTCCGTACTAATCAATAAATCCCAATTGATTAAAATTGACTACGCTATATGTAGAAGATTTTGTCAGACAAAACGCTATTTATGGGCATCATTGCAAGGGCAAAAAGTAGTACACAGTGTATTTTTTTGTCCTAATTGTGTGAGGCGGCATTTTGATTAATATAAAGTATAATCCTTGAAACCTTTGCAGAATAATGCTTCTGAGAGGGTTAATCTCTGATTTATTTCTTGTATTATTAACTGTTCTCTGTTTGCGTACGAAATGTGGGAAATAGCTCTATTCCTCGACTCCAAGGTCAAGACTTACTGAAAGCTCAACTCTTACAAAGTTTAGATACGAGCCTCTTAGGATTACTTCGCTATGAAGATCGTAATTCCATGGCCCATTCCCTAGAAAGTCGGGTTCCTTTTTTGGCGTTGCTTGATCAGGGTATGAATTGAATTTTGCATACATCTAGAAATCAGTGTAAGCCAGTGTTTTAAAATTGCATTTTTAGAGATTCATACCGTAGATCAGCAACGCCAAAAATTTAGCCCTTTCCGTATCACTCATATTTTGAGTGGCATTGTAGCGCAAAATTTGCTCTCTAATTTCCCAAGGGGTTTCTTCTAAAAAATAATCAAACATATTAGAATATTTTTTCCATTATTTAGTAAGACACACAGAGCGACTCAAGACCTCTTCAATTCCGTAGGGACAAACCTCTGGAAACTCCAAACCTGTCTCCTTAAAAGCATCTAACCTGGCATTATCATACAACGATTCAAGCCATTCCTCCGTCAAATATCGCTTTAGACTGGGGCTATCCTTGAGATAAAAGCCAATACTATTCCGCTCTCGTTGAATAGTAACTAGCCAACTACGAGAACGCCGTTGAGGCTGATAATCCCACTTTAATAGATGATGCACAATTAATCTCAGACTACCTAACAGGCGATCGCGCTCCCGCTTCGACAAATCCCGTACCTCCTCCACTAAATTCTCAATATCCAACTCCGAAAAACGACCAGTAGCCAACAAATCCGCCATCTGCTCCGCCCAAAGTCCATAGTCTTGTTCGTACAATACTGTCATTAGTCAGCCTCAAGCCAAACTCTATTGCCCTCATATTACCCAAGATTGAGAAAAAAGTGATCGCTAAACTACGGTAGCCAGTCAGGATCAAGAACCTGTTCCAAAGTGTAAGGACAAGTCAACGGAAACAAATCAGGTGAGAGTCGAGATTTGCGAATAACACTTTTCCTCGCCTTTTGATAATCCTTTTCAAGAATGGTTGAGACGTAATTATAGAGAACCTTAGATTCCAAAAGTAGATCAAGTTCCAATCTAAAATTATCAATCTCCTTTCTCCAGCCACCACCTGACCAAGACCTCTCACTGGGCCAATACTCATACAACAGAAGATGAATAAGCAGTCTGAGCAAATAACTTTCCACTTTGTGGCGTTGTTCTCGTCCCAAAGCTTCAATCTCCTCAGTAAGATGTTCCCAGTCCAGTTGACCTATATCCCGTTGTTGTAGTTGGTGTAGCGTAGTATCCAACCAAGCAACATAATCTTGTTCATACAATACGGTCATTGCTTAACCTCAAACTCAATTCCATTAACCCGATCCTACCCAAGATTGAGAAAAAGGCGATCGCTAGATAATTAGATCATAGATTAGCCAGCCAGTTCTCTAAATCTGAGACCCCCGTAAAATCCAATACAGCCTCTCCCAGAGCTTCCAATTGCTCAAGAGATAAAGCCTTCACTTGTTCCTCCAAGGCTAAGGACAAACTACCACACCGACGATTTAATAAACGAAACACTAGAACAGAAGCCTCCTCTTGAAGACCTCGTTGACGACCCTCTTGAAGACCTCGTTGACGACCCTCTTGAAGAAAGACCTCGTTGACGGCCCTCTTGAAGCCCCTCCCGGATAATCTGTTGATAAAAACGGGATTGGGTAATATCCATCTTTTTCAGGTCTAGGATTTGCATAATCATCTCCTCCGTTAACTCAGGGAACTTATTGCCCAGTATAGTCTCAATCAAACTCAATCGTCGCTCAAACTCCCCATCCGTTTCTGCCGTTTTTAACAAAACCTTGCCAATCTCCCCGCTTTTGGCTTGATCCGTCACCAGTAACTGTAACAGAGCCAAATTGGGACTCAAACCCTGCCGTTCCCTCAAATCGCTCAGATAAAGCCGTGTCACCCGTTGCTCCAAATAGGTTCATCTGAGTTTAGTATGCAAAGTCAATAGATTTAGTGCAGGATAGAAGAACACGGAGCTCAAAGTTCTCAAAATTACGAAACCCATATCCACATCGCTTGATTACCTTGAGCTTGTTGTTGAG
>JACCDQ011804393.1_pt1 | contig 19396 bp, 13 predicted proteins | sample 7446031 | NCBI WGS metagenome assembly JACCDQ01 (sample SAMN15323442, study PRJNA562643) | freshwater metagenome | isolation source: river surface water | place: USA:Blue River Watershed | collected 2017-08-17
GACACGGAATCACTCCTTCGTGGATTCCCATTGTCACCCATAATTCGCATTTAGTCGAATTTGAAACCGTTTTGGCTTAAAAAGAAAACCGATTTTTTCAAAAAGCTACGGATTTCGTTGTTTGGCACATGCCTTTCGGTTGGTTCCGAAGGCTTAGCGATTTGCCCTGGCAGCCAAATACATCGAAACAAATTCACTTGGGTTCAGTAATCCACAGGCCCAAGCGATGGTTTCTAGATCTGCATCAGCAAGAGTTTTGAAGCGAACACAGGACTTACCCATATCTAACTTTTTGCCACTTAGCTGCCACCTCTCCAGAAACTCCTGAGTGAGCTGATCGGATGCGTAGATGCCCATTAGGTAGATAGAGATGTAATTCTTCTGGGAGGCAATGGCCACCGAAGCAAGAGGCTTTTTGTTGTAGGTCGGACCGGAGAGCGAAAGTGGAACCTGGTAGCAAATCATCCCCCACTCCATCTCTTCCTTGTATCCATCTGGAAGAGATGCGAGCACTAGCTCTCTGAGCTTGGAGAGCGGCACCCTGCGCTCAGCGCTCAGCTCATCGAGGTAGGCCTCGACGCTCTGAGCACTTGATGAAACCAACTATTTGCTCCACTGGTCTGGTGGGCCGAGGAATAGCAGGAAGCCAAATAGCGACACGACAAAAGCGACCAGAACCAAAATCAGCAGGATCGGCCTGGCGATAAACCAGCGGAACAGCGAGTCGAACCAGCTCTGATCGCGAGGGTCCTCGGATTTGGCGGTTCGCCATTGACCCTCCAGAAGACCCTTGCGGTCCGCCGAGCGATCAAATGGCACGGTTGCAAACGGCACCAGTGCCAGACCGATGCCAAGAATCAGTCGACCAAGTGACCAGCGTTGATTCACGCCAACCAGGGTTGCGGTGACGGCGTAACCGAGGAAGGTGAAGCCGTGGGCGGCACCAACCACAAAGAAGACTTCTGACCCAAGCCCAACGGTTGCGCGAATAGCGAGCCCGGAGAGCAGTAACCCCCAGGTCACCACCTCGGCAACAGCAAACAATCGAAAGAGTGACTTAGGTGTGAGATTCATGCCTAAAGCCTAGCCACTACGCTTTGAGAGTCCCCAAACCCCGGAGTGCTACTTGATTGCTGTTTCTGATCTAGAAATCAGGATCGGTGCCCGCACCCTGATGTCGGGAGTGAACTTCAGGGTTCAAAAGGGTGACAAGGTCGGTTTGGTGGGTCGAAACGGTGCTGGCAAAACCACCCTGACCAAGATTCTGGCCGGTGAGGGTCAACCAACCGCAGGCAACCTGCAGCTAAGTGGAGCAATCGGATATCTCCCGCAGGACCCAAAAACCGGAAACCTCGAAGAGTTTGCGAAGACCAGAATCCTGAATGCTCGAGGCCTTGGCGACATCCTGCAGCGCATGCAAAAGGCAACCGAGGACATGGGTTCGACCGACACCAAGATCTATGACGCGGCAATGAAGAAGTATGCCCGCGCTGAGTTGGAATTCACCACAGCCGGCGGCTATGCAGCTGAAGCTGAAGCAGCTTCAATTGCCTCGAACCTGGGCATCAGCGAGCAAACTTTGTCGCAACCACTGAAGACTCTTTCGGGTGGCCAAAGACGTCGCGTTGAGTTGGCGCGAATCTTGTTCTCCGACGCTCAGACCATGCTTTTAGATGAGCCGACCAACCACCTTGATGCCGACCGCGTGGTTTGGCTCAGACAGTTTCTAAAGAACTACCAGGGTGGGCTAATCGTGATCTCTCACGATGTTGAACTGGTCGAAGAAACTGTGAACCGAGTCTTCTACCTCGATGCCAATCGCCAAGTCATCGACGTTTACAACATGGGTTGGAAGCAGTATCTAAAACAACGTGAGGCTGATGAAGAGCGCCGCAAGAAAGAGCGCACCAACGCCGAGCGCAAAGCCACCGCACTGCAGTTGCAGGCAGCCAAGTTTGGTGCCAAGGCAACCAAGGCTGCCGCGGCACAGCAGATGGTTCGAAGGGCAGAGAAGCTGCTTGGTTCATTGGAAGAGGTCAGGGCGCAAGACCGCGTTGCCAAGATCAAGTTCCCCGACCCAGCACCTTGTGGCAAGACCCCACTGATGGCGAGCAATCTCTCAAAGAGCTATGGATCGCTTGAGATCTTCACCGCAGTTGATTTGGCGATTGACCGTGGTAGCAAGGTTGTGGTTATCGGTCTAAACGGTGCTGGTAAAACCACGCTGTTGAAGATTCTGGCCGGGGTGGATAAGCCTGACACCGGAAAACTAGAACCCGGTCACGGCCTAAAGATCGGCTACTTCGCTCAGGAGCACGAGACCCTAGATCACCAAAAGAGTGTGCTGCAAAACATGATGTTTGCAGCACCCAACCTAAACGAGACCGATGCTCGCAAGGTCTTGGGTTCGTTTCTTTTCACCGGTGATGATGTCGACAAACCAGCTGGGGTGCTCTCCGGTGGGGAGAAGACCAGGTTGGCACTGGCAGCGCTCGTGGTCTCGAGCGCGAACGTATTGCTCTTGGATGAGCCAACCAACAACCTAGACCCAGCATCTCGTGAAGAGATCTTGAAGGCACTCGCCTCTTTCCAAGGCGCAGTGGTATTGGTTAGCCACGACGTTGGCGCGGTTGAAGCACTGAACCCAGAGCGAGTACTGATTCTCCCCGATGGCGTTGAAGACCTTTGGAACCAGTCCTACGCCGACCTAATCGCGCTTAGCTAGCCTTTCGCTCCAGCGAGCTACCCTCAACATCGACATCTGGCAGTAGGCGATCGAGCCACTTCGGTAGCCACCAAGCACTCTTACCAAGAAGCGACATGATTGCAGGCACCAAGATCAGTCTCACCAAGAAGGCATCAATTAGAACACCGATTGCAAGACCAAATCCGATTGGCCTAACCAGGGTGAGGTGATTGAAGGCGAAGCCTCCAAACACCGTGACCATGATTAGGGCAGCCGCGATAACCACTGCTCTTGATAGGTGAATACCGTAGTTGATGGCATCCTTCGGGCTCTTGCCGTGAACATAAGCCTCACGAATACCTGAAGCCAAGAACAGCTGGTAATCCATTGCAAGACCAAACAGGATTCCAATCAAGATGGTGGGCAAGAAGTTCAAGATGGGACCTGGATCGTGAACATCAAACAGGAATCCGAGCCAACCCCACTGGTAAACCGCGACCACGGCACCAAAGGTCGCAAACACGGTTAGCAAAAAGCCTGCGGTTGCCAAAAGCGGAACCAGGATCGAGCGGAATACCAGAATCAAAAGAAGAAGCGATAGCGCCAGCACGGTGCCTAGGTACAGCGGCAGCGCGCCGGCTAGCTTCTCTGAAATGTCGATGTTCGTGGCCGTCATGCCAGTTACACCAAGCAGTCCACCAAACTCAGAGTCAATTACCGCTTCCAAATCACGAACATTGTGAACTAGATCTTCAGTCTCCTCGGTAGCAGGACCCTGGGCAGGAATTATCTGGAATAGCAGAGTCTTTGAATCCTCCGAAATAGCTGCAGGCAAAACTGCAGACACGTTCTCAAGGGCAAAGAACTTCTCGGCGATGTCAGCCTGAAGCTCTAGCTCATCCTCTTCAGCGATTGCTTCGGGCATCGTGACAACCGCGGTGATAGAACCGTTAGCGCCCTCACCAAAGCTTTCGCTCACGAGCTGGAATGACTTGTAGGTGGTGGAATCCAAAGGTTCTGATGAGCCATCTGGAAGACCCAGTCGCATCTCAGATGCAGGTAGTGCTGCAACAACCAAAAGTGCGCCCACCGCCAAAGTTGCAAGCCACGGGTGCTTAGTCGCCAAAACCGGAACCAGAGCATTCTTTGGCTGCTCGGCATCGTGACGAGAGTCGGCAGACTCTAGCGCTGCACGCTCCTTCTTGTTCAGCACTCGCATGCCGATCAGCGACATAAGCGCTGGGGTGAAGGTAATGGCGATAGAAACCGCAAGGGCGATTGCAACCGCACCCATGGTTCCCATCAGACCAAGGAATCCAATTCCTGTCAGGTTCAAGGCGGCCAACGCAATAATTACGGTAAGACCGGCAAACAGCACCGCGTTACCGCTGGTGCCGGTCGAAAGCGCAATTGACTCCCGAAGATCCATGCCGGTCTTGAGCTGTTTGCGGTGACGGTTTAGCAGGAACAGGCTGTAGTCAATACCAACCGCTAGACCCAGCATCACACCCAAAATCGGTGTGGTCGAGGTCATCTCAATCACACCCGAGAGGGCCATGGTGATGCTTGCGGAAATACCCACTCCCAAGATGGCGGAAAGGACAGGTAAGCCAGCGGCGATCATCGAACCCAGCATCACAAACAGCACAATCGCTGCGCTGACCAGGCCAACAATCTCGCCTGGGCCCAAAAGCTCTCCGAAGTCGGTGGTCAAAGCTTGAGAGAACTCAACCTGCATGGTCTCGGAACGAAGCTCTTTCATCGCCTCAACAACTGCATCGGTGGTTGCAGACTCGAGTTGGTTTACCGGCAGATCAAACTGCACGGTTGCGATGGCGGTCAGACCGTTCTCGGAGATGGTGCCGAAGTTCTCAGTGACAACCAGCAGGCGCTTGGCAATCGCGAGCTCCGCTTCACCATCAGCTAGTTCTTTGTAACCATCGGCAATCTTGGTTTCAGCATCAGCAATCTCTTGCTTTCCACTACTCAGCTCAGCCTGACCGGCAATCAACTCACGCTCTCCCGCGTCAAGCTCCGCTTGGGCTGCCTGCAATTGCTCCTCACCAGCCGCGATTTGAGCGAGGCCGCCCAAGATCTGCTGTTGGTTAGCGATTAGCGGGGCGATTTGCTCCTGCGGAGCACCCGCTTGCGTGAGCTGCGCGATACCGGCTTCAACCTGGGCAAGCTTGCCCTGGAGATCCTTCTTCTGGGCTAGAAGCTCGGCTTTGTTCTTATCGATTTCAGCCTGGCCCGACTCGATCTTGGCTAAACCAGATTCGATTTCATCTTGCCCGTCGAGTAGCTCCACCTTGCCGTTGGCTAGCTCCTTTTCAGCGTCGGCCAACTCAGCTTTCGCATCGACAAGCTTCTGGTCACCCTCGGCAACATCAGCTCGCTGTTTTGCTAGCTCTTCTGCGGTAGTGAAGGGGTCGATGACCTCCGCCACACCGTCGATGGACTCGAGCTTTGAAAGCTCTTCAGAAATGAGCTCTTTCTCAGCATCGGTGAATTCAGCTGCTGGCTTGTGAAAGACAATTTGACCTTGACCTCTAGAAGCCTCGGGGAAGCTCTCCTGGAGTCGGTCAATCACAAGCTGTGACTCAATGCCCTCGATTGACATCGAAGAGGAGAGCTTGCCTGCGAAGTTGACCATCAGTCCAACGGCGGTGCCGAGCAGAATAAGCCAAGCAATAATGACCAACCAGGCCTTGCGCGCTGAGAAAAGGCCGAGTTTGTAGAGCAGTCTTGCCAAGAGTTAGTCCAACAGCTTTCTTGAAGTTTTTGGGAATTAGTCCCCAATTACTCAACATTCTCTGACTGCAATTTGAGTCCCAGCTGAGAGCTAAATCTTTGAATCAAGCCACTCGAACAGCTCGCGCTCAACCAATGCCTTATCTAAATCGTTGAGTAGCTCGTGGTAGCCACCCTCGTAAATGCGGAGCTTCTTGTCCGCTGCGGGGATCTTCTCGAACAGTCGAATCGAGTTCTGGTGATTGGTAGAGAGATCCTTATCACCGTGGATTACCAAAGTTGGAACACTCCACTGATCAAGTCGATCCCAAACCATGTCCGAAATCTCGAGAACCGTCTTAGCAACTAGGTTTCGTGCCTTGCCGTGGTGCATCTTGTCATCCGCTGCAATCAACTTCAAAAGTTCCAGGTCTCGAGTCAAGCACTCTTCGCCTGGGCGAGGAAGCGGCATGTCTCCCTCTGGATTGATTGCTGTGACTAGCCTGGACAACATGCGCTCCCAGCGCTTTGAAGGCTCCTGCATCGCACTTGATGAGATCACTGCCGCCGTGATACCACTTGGGTTAGAAACGACCGATGCCGCAGTCACCAAACCACCGAGTGAGTGACCCATCAAGAAAAGTGGTAATGCTGAATCAATTGCCTCGCGGGCACTTAGGTGCAGCATCAAGGCCTCGTTGACATCAACCAAACCTCTAACCCCAGCGCTCTCGCCGTGACCGGGAAGATCGATCGCATAGACGTTGAAACCTCTGGCAACGAGCTTTGGAATCAGCTGGTTGTACTGCCAGACATAACGCTCTGAGTATTCACCCAGACCATGCTGAAGCATGAGGTTGGCCTTTGGATTTGGTGAGTCCCATAGAAATCCAGCGGCAACGGTGCCGGTGTCCCAAGATTTTGCTTTTGCGAGTGCCATGCAAAGAGAGTAGGGGCAAAAGTCATTCCAGATGGGTTACGGCTTTCGATTCACCCCCAAGTGGTGGATACTCGTTAACATGACAGATTTTAAGTCTCAGATGGAGCGCCTGAAAAAGGACAACGAGCGATTGTGGCTTGTCCTCGAGGCGTCCCGTATGGGGCTTTGGGACTGGGACATGACAACCGGTCAGGTCGATGTAGACGATCACTGGATTGACATGCTTGGGCTTGCTCACGATGAGGTTAGGCCCTTCAACATCGAGAAATTCATGGCCATGGTCTACCCAGCAGACCTAGACAAGGTCAGCAAGGCCATTGAAAATCACTCAAGGCTGGAATCTGAGTTTTATCAGGTTGAGATCAGACTGCGGGGCGCTTCAGATCAGTGGCATTGGATCAAGTCCACCGGAAAGATAGTCAAGCGGGCCGAGGATGGCACACCGCTTCGTATGAGTGGCGTTCACGAGGACGTGTCAGAGCTAGTTCGTGAGCGAATTCAGGGCGACATCGCCCGGTCCCAATTGGAAGCCGCCCAACGACTAGGTGGGCTGGGTAGCTGGTACCTAGATCTTGCAACCGACAAGGTGACCTGGTCCGAAGAACTATTCAGAATGCAGGGTCTGGAACCAGAAATCGAACCGCCGCCAGCCTCTACACATCATCAACTTTTCTCACCTGAGAGCTGGGAGAGACTGAGCGAGGCACTTGCCAAGACCATCGCCGAGGGCATTCCCTACGAGCTTGAGCTAGAGATGTTCAATAACGGAACCTTCCGCGGCTGGATGCTCGCCCGAGGAGAGGCGATTCGCTCGCCTGAAGGCGCAATAGTGGGGGTCTTGGGCGTAGCCCTAGACATCACCCAGCGAAAGTCTCGCGAATCTGAGCTTCGCAAGCGAGCCCTGCTTGATCCGCTATGTCAGCTGGGCAATAGGACCGCATTCGAAGTCAGCTTGGCGCAAACCATGAAGCAGGCAAGACAGTCGAACAAGTCATTTGCCTTGATCATGCTCGACATCGACCACTTCAAAGAAATCAACGATCAACATGGTCACGACGTTGGTGACCGGGCACTGGTCCAGGTGGCGGAGAGAATGAGGTCCACCCTTCGCGGAGACGATCAAATCTTCCGAATTGGTGGCGACGAGTTCGTTGTGATCCTCTCGAATCCAATGCCCAAGGAAAAGCTGGGAGAGATCGCAGCCCGTCTAGTGCTAGCTTTCAGAACACCCATCTTGCAACTCAAAAAACCGCTTACGGCAACCATCAGTGCAGGGCTTGTGGCCTGGCGAAATGAAGAGGACTCCATGGAGCTGCTCAAGCGTGCTGATGAGGCGCTCTATCGAGCAAAGTCTGCAGGCAGGAACCAGCTCTGCTCGGACGACCTCTAACGTCTGATGCTCAGATGAGAGGCCGCGAACTTAGGCGTTGCCACAAGGGCAATCGGTAACACTTCGTTCAGCCAAGACGTCTGATCCCAGTCGACTTCACCACCGAGTCGGAGGATTCCACCCTCGAGCGCCCGGGTATCTCGCACCACCAATCGACCTGTGATGATATCGCCGCGATAAGAAATCTCTATCGGATAGATCTCTCCAACGGCAAAGGTCTCACTGCCGTCCACCCTCAAACCAATGCCACCAAAGCTAAGGTCGAAGGCTTCCGCTGGGCGGCCGTTCAGCTTTGCATCTAGCAGTACAGCAACACGTGGTGATCTTCGTTGCCAATAACGATTCCTTGCCCTAAAGGGCTCGGTGACATAACAGCACTCGATGACTTCTTTTCGGGAGGTGTGATCATTCCAAACTATCTCTCCTCCCACGCGAACAGCATCTGGACTGGTTCCCAGTGGTCGAATATTTCGAGGGATGAACTGACCAAAAGCCTTGGTCGGATTGCCATCTAGGTTCGTGAGCTGCACCTCAAGCGAAAGTGGCTCTCCACCCTGAACCAAATCGCGTTTAGTCAAGATTGCCGCTCCAGCCTGATGCAGATCTAGGACCGAAACCAATGACCCGTTTAGGACTCCAGTCAGTCGAAGTGGAAAACGCCAGAGTTTTCTCAGCTGCTTGCGCCGATAGAGCCTGATTGCGAGTGCAACAATCACACCGATTTCAAGAATTGCAAACACAGACATCGCCAGTGCTGCAGGCCAAGGCAGTGGTGGCAAAAAGCCATTGCCGCCAAAAGCGATGAAGAGGTAGTCCAGGGCCCTGGAGCCAATCACGGCAACATTTAGTGCAATCACAATCAGCGGCACTCGAATGTAGGAGAGGGCTGACCAGCCCCCCAAATCCACCTCGTTCTTGGGCGTTACCTTGAAGCCGGGGGTCTTTTTGGTCACCAAAATGGGCAAGGCCCGGAGGAATGCTTCCATGGATAAAAAGGTGTTTCGAATCCCCTCAAAAGGTTGAGTGCTGCCTCGCTCCAGAGCAGCAACGGCAATGAAGGTAATTAGGACATAACTTGCCCAGAGCGCTAAATACTCAGGCGACGCCTGGGACACCGGAACCAAGCCAAAAATTCCGACCAGGACCAGAAAGGTTGAGTAAACCACGCGCTGCAGCGGAGTGATGTAGTAGAGAAAAGCACCGACGTAGGAAATCCGCTGCTTGATACTGAGCTTTCGATTCAGAGGAAGCGCATAGCCAGGCCTGAAAGCACTCAAGGTGCCCTGAGCCCAGCGGGCTCGCTGAGTCACATAGGCAGCAAGGTTGTCGGGGGCCAGACCTTGAATTAGGTGTTCGTTGTGGTACTGAGTCTTGTAGCCGCGCATCTGCAATAGCAGCGAGGTTTCAAAATCCTCGGTCGAGGTTCTGGTTGCTACACCACCAACTTCCACCAAAGCGGATCTTCGAATTAGGGCTGCGCTACCGCACCAGAACACGCTCCCACGTCGGTTTCTACCGGGAAGCAGGACGTCAAAAAAGAGAGACTGTTCATGCCTCCCGGTTTCCTCGTGCATTACCGAGTTGTGATTTCTAAACGAGTGGGCAGATTGCACTAGGGCAATCTTCGGATCCGCAAAATAACCTGACATTGCCTCGAGAAGATCTGGTGCTGGAACGTGATCTGCATCCAGCACGAGAACTAGTTCAGAGGTGAGTTTTGGCAGAACAGCGTTGACGTTACCCGCCTTGGCATTTTTGTTGTCAGGCCGAACCTGATATTCAATGCCGTATTGGGCGGCCAGCTCCTGCATCTCAGGCCTGCGGCCATCATCGCAGAGCCAGATTTTTGTGTTGCCTCGAATCCGAAGTGCGCCAACAATCGTGGGCTCAACAATCTCGACATCCTCGTTGTAGGTGGCAATCACCACATCCGTTGTCAGATCAAGCCTTGCTGGACGAGGGGTTGGCGGTGTCTCCCATGCCTCGTAGACAAGCATCAGGAAGGTCAAAAACCCGAACAGTTCCGCACCCAGTAGAGCCCAGAACAATAAGGGCTCAACCCCAATACCGGTGAAGGCCAATCTCCAGGTGAAATAGACAAGTCCGATTAAGACACCGAGGCTTGCAACAAGCTTGACGGCCGTGGGTCGGGATTGAAACCAAGAACCCAGACGCAGGTTGGTCGGTCTTACGGAAACCGGAATAGGTGCATAGGGGACATCTGATTCTTGAACTCTTTTGCTCAAGGTTCCCCCGTGTTTCAGTTTTTACAATTAGCAGTTACTATATTTTCCATGACTAAGAAAAGTTTCGGGTTACCGAAGCTGGGGGTTTTGGTTGTAGCTGTTTCTCTCCTTTCTGGCTGCGCCGCAGCTGAGCCAAGTCCTAGCGCCTCTCAACTGACAGATGACTTCCAAGCAGACATCGCAACTCCAACCGCGCTGACCGTTGCAGGTATTGCCTATACCCTCGAGGACCTCCAACAAAGAGGCGCTTCAGAGGTCGAGATTCTTGAGCCTTTTAAAAAGGAAACTACAACTTTTACTGTGATCGACTTTGATCAACTGCTGGTTGACTCGGGTTTTGCATCCACAGACTCTGTTGAAACCATCGCTCTCAATGACTACCGCTACTCGGACACTCTGCAGGCGTTCGCAGACAACGGCAGCCTCCTCGCCATCTACGAAAACGGCGAACCAATTCCGGTTGCCGATGGTGGTCCGGTTCGGATTATCTTCACCGAAGAATCCCCCTACTACAGCGTCCTAGACGCCTGGAACTGGTCGCTCAGTGAGATAAGGCGTTCCGAGGAGTAAATGTTAATCAAGCCAGTCCGGGCGCCCTCAGGTCGAGAGCTTTTCAAGCTTCGAAAGGGCCAGATTGGTCTGGGGCTTGCGATGCTGGGCCTGATTGTCGGTCTTATCTACTGGTCCTTCGACTCATACCAAACCCATGATCGAACTCGAGAGACAATCCTCGCCGAAGAGTCGGACTCATCTGCTCTGGTTTTTGTACAACGAGAAGCCTTCGGGTTGGTCATCGAGCTGGAAGAGTTTCAACTAGGGCAGAGCACCCCCCGTGACCTACTAATGGCTCGCTCCACTCTTGCACAGCGTTTGAACGTAATCACCAGCACGGGCCAATCCTCTTTCGAGGTAGCGGGCGAGGAGTTTCGCGCGGCACTGTCCGCATTGGATGAGGAGCTAGCAAAGGCTCAGCGATCAGAACCCTCTGCCGAAATCTCAGCGGTAACCTCCAGATTTTTGTCCGAGACTAGGCAGCTGAGTGAGAAGTTCCAGGCACTGTCTAGAACTAACGCCCAAAATGCAATCGCGGATCGAGCTCTGATTGATTTTTGGCAGGGAGCCATTTCCCTAGCCGCTCTGTTACTTGGTTTGATTTTGTTTCTCTGGGTAATCAGAGACCTCAACAGGGGCTTCCAGCGCGGATTCGATGAGCTAAGTCAACGAGATCGGGAGCTTGAAGCTGCCAAACAAGACTTCTTAGCCATTCAGTCCCTTGACTCAAAGATCACGGCATGGAACTCCCGAATTGAAAAGGGTGAGAATCTCAGCAAGGTGGTCCAGGAGATAAACCAAAGCATTGGGGAAGTTGCCGGATCTGTTGAGATGACACTCACCGCTGATGGTGAGGTTGATTTTGGGGACCGCGGAGCGCAAGAAACTGGAGTCCAAGGCGTAAATTCAATGCTCAAGTCTCGCCTCAGTGAGCTGATGAAGCACATTGAAAGGCAGGCAAAGGCTGATTTCGAACTGAACTGGGAGAAAAACCACGACAGTTTGACGGGTCTTTTGAATAGACGCGGTTTGACATCTGAGCTGGTGGCGAAGGTCGCTCATCGAAATGGCCACCAGTTGCTAGTTGCTGATATTGACCTGGATGGCTTCACCGCTTTCAACAGCTCCATGGGCCAGGTCAGTGGCGATGCTCTGCTGAAAGAGGTTGCCTCTCGACTCAAAAGCGTTAGTTGCAAGAAGTTGATTTTGGGGCGCATCTCGTCCGATGAATTTGGAGTGATTGCGCTCACAGATGAGGACTCGATTCCTAAGCTGGTCTCCGATATTTACTCTGCAGTGAATTTTGAAACAGATTCATTCGGGCCTTCGCTACAGCTGACATCGTGCATCGGTTGGCACCGAGCTGAGGCTGGCGAAGATGTGAGCGAAATCGCTGCCAAAACCGGAGCTGCCCTCAAGAGTGCAAAGGCTAGGGGCAAGCCTGGCTCCGCAGAGCAGTTCAGCGTCGAGCGCCACTCCCACCTACTCACAAGCTACCTCGAGCAGGTCGAATTTAGAGAGGCGCTAATTGGCGGTGAGGTGGTTCCCTACTGGCAGCCAATAGTCGATCTTGAAACCCGTGAGGTGAAGGGATATGAGGTTCTCGCCCGCTGGATTGATCCAGAAAGAGGTGTGATTCCAGCAGCTGAGTTCATACCGATTGCAACCCAAGGTGGATTGCTCGACGAACTCTTTGAGGTCATGCTCGAGCGAGTGTGTGAACACTGGTCTAAAAACGCAGCCATCTACCGCGGCAAAACTTTCAGTGTGAACCTGGATCCCAAATCTCTGCAGATGAGGGACTTCAAAGACAGGCTTTTCCGCATCCTCGGGCGCTACTCGGTGCCCCCAGAGAGTCTGGTTCTCGAAATCACCGAACAATCCTTGATGACAGAGGAAAATATTGTGCAGCTGAAGCAGCTTAGAGGCCGAGGCATCAGCATTGCCCTGGATGATTTCGGCACCGGCTACTCAAGCCTCAGCCGACTCTCTTTGCTACCAGTCGACATTGTGAAACTAGACCGCAGCTTCATCGAAAACGGTATCCAAGACAAGGCCGAGTCCATGCTTCACACCGTATTTGAGATGGCAAGACAGTCCAACCTAAAGGTCACTGTTGAAGGAATCGAAGAAGAAGTCATCGCCCGAAAGTTAGCCGAGATGGGATTTGACTTCGGCCAGGGATACCTTTTCGGACGACCCGGTCCACTGAGACAGAACTCATAACCCCGCGAGCTGAGCGGTCTGAATTGCAATCTCCAACTCTTCATTAGTTGGGATTACTAAAACCTTGACCCTAGAACCTGGTCTTGAGATTTCTCGCTCAGACTTTTCGCGAAGCTGGTTTCTCTCGTAATCAAGCTCGATCCCAAGATGCTCGAGACCTGCTGTGATTTGCTCGCGCATCTCGGATGAGTTCTCCCCCACACCTGCCGTGAAGACAATTGCATCGATTGAGCCAAGCTGAGCAATGTAGGCACCGATGTACTGCTTGGCCCTGAGGGCATAGACCGAGAGTGCTTCTTGAGCCAAGCGGTCATGCTCCTGCGCCCTGCGCTCGACATCTCTGAGGTCAGAGTCCCCGGTCATGCCCCTAAGACCTGCATTTTTATTGAGGCTCTCGTCAATCTCGCTAAGGCTCAGGCCCTGGTTTGCCAAATACATCACAATCGCAGGATCTAGGTCCCCGGACCGAGTGCCCATAACAAGACCCTGCAGTGGCGTGAGCCCCATCGAGGTATTGACCGACTTGCCATCCAAAACTGCGCAGGCCGATCCGCCATTACCCAGGTGCAGGACAACACCGGTGAAGCTTTCCTGATTCAAAAAGCTAGCTGCGCGTTTTGAAACATAGGAGTGCGAGGTGCCGTGAAAGCCATATCGCCTGATCGAATACTTATCTTCAAGCTCGCGATCTATCGCGTAGCGATAGGCAGCTGGAGGCATGGTTTGGTGAAAAGCGGTGTCGAATACTGCCACTTGGTTTAGCCCTGGAAACGCCGCCATTGCGCCACGAATTCCAGCGAGGTTGCCGGGGTTGTGTAGTGGAGCGAGCGGGATCAGCGATTCAATCGCCTCTAAAACACTTTGATCGATGATCGTCGGCTCTGAGAATTTAGACCCTCCGTGAACCACGCGGTGTCCAATAGCCACCGGGGCAATCCCAGAGTCTTTTAGCTCTGAAACCATTTGCTCAAAAGCGACGCTGTGGTCCTCGACTCGTTCAAGCAACCCAGCGAGCAAAGATTCATTGGTATCGACGTCGATGACCTGATATTTGAGTGAGCTGGATCCAGAGTTCACAACCAAAACTGGTTTCATGCTTCTGCTCCAGCCTGAATTGCGGTGATAGCAATCGTGTTCACGATGTCATCAACCAGGGCACCTCGAGATAGATCATTTACCGGCTTTTTTAGACCCTGCAAGATCGGTCCAATGGCCAACGCACCTGAGGTTCGCTGCACTGCTTTATAGGTGTTGTTACCGGTATTCAGATCTGGAAAAACGAACACAGTTGCCCGACCGGCAACCGTTGAACCCGGGAGTTTGGTCTTCGCCACTCCGGCATCTACCGCAGCATCAAACTGAATTGGCCCCTCAACCGATAGCTGCGGTGCTCGCTCACGAACCAGGTTGGTTGCATTTCTTACTCGATCGACCTCAGCACCCGATCCACTCTCACCGGTTGAGTAGGAGAGCATTGCGACATGAGGTTCAATGTCAAAGGCCCTGGCAGTCTGGGCCGAGGAAATTGCGATATCCGCAAGCTGCTCCTCTGTCGGTTCTGGGATCACAGCGCAGTCACCATAGACAACCACTCGATCTCTCAGCGCCATCAAAAAGACACTTGAAACTACTGATACACCGGGCTTGGTCTTGATGATCTGAAACGAGGGAGTGATGGTGTGGGCCGTGGTGTGACAGGCGCCTGACACCATGCCGTCTGCAATACCGAGCTGAACCAACATGGTTCCGAAATAGCTGACGTCTAGCATTACCTCTCGTGCCTTGGAATCTGTCATGCCCTTGTGAGCGCGAAGCTTCACGTACTCAGCCACACAGGTCTCAAAGTGCTCAGACTTTTCAACGTCGATCACCTTGGCTCCTGATAGATCAAGCTTGAGTTCAGAAGCTCTTGATCCAATCACTTCCGGATCGCCCAAGATGATTAGCTTTGCGATGCCTCGAGCTAAAACCTTGTTTGCTGCCTGCAGCACTCGATCGTCATTACCCTCGGGGAGCACGATGGTTTTGCTCTTCGACCTGGCGCGCTCGGCAAGTGAGTACTCAAACATCAATGGGGTGATGGCTTCCGATTGAACCTCTGCAACCCGTTGAGTCAATAGGCCACCGGGGACATTTTCTTCAAACAGCTTTCTAGCCCTGGCGATCTTGCCCGGGTCAGAGAGCGAGAGCATGCCGCGGGTGCGGATGACCTTCATGGTGGTGTCAAAGCTGCCGCCTGGGCAGGCAACCACCGGAATCGTTGGCTTAACACCGCGAATCAATCTTGAAATTGTTTCCGGTAGCTCAAAACCACCGTTGAGAACGATGCCGGTCAACTTTGGAAAAGTGTCTGAGCTATCCGCCATCACAAGCGGCAACAACGCATCGGTTCGATCAGATGGCGCAACTACAACGGCGTTCTCTTTCAGTCTTGCCAGGACATTGACCTCGCTCATCGCTGCAACCACGACATCTAGTGCTTCGTCTTTGAGTCGTTCTGGATCACCAAAGACCAACTCCCCCGATACCGCTTCGAGCACCTGTGACATTCTCGGAGCAACCAGGTAAGGATCCTCGGGCACCACCCAAACTGGCACATCTTGCTGCACAGATCCCTTGACGGCATTGGTAATTTGCTCAACTTCGCTACCGGCACGGTTCACGATCACAGCTAGCAACGAGGTGTTTGCCTCGGTTAGCTCCTGCATTGCAAGCTCTGCTACCTGACCAATTTCCTTGGCTGCACGTTCAGGTGATTGGCCCAGGTTTTCCTCACCCGATAGAGAGTCGCGGCCAGAGAGCACCAAAACCATTGGTGCAGCGAGGTTAGTTGCGACCTTCGCGTTGAAAGAAAGTTCGGCGGGCGAGACGACATCGGTGTAGTCGGAGCCGAGGATGACCATGGCATCAACTTTTGATTCGATGGCTTTGAAGCGTTCGATGATCTGGGCTAAAGCTCGATCTGGAGAAGCGTGAACATCTTGATAGTTAGCTCCGGTGCAGCTTTGAATATCGATCTCACTGCCGGATACCTCGTGCAGCATCTCGAGAACGTGATCGCGAGCTTCGGCTTTTGGTGAGACTGCTCGAAAGACACCGACCTTGGAATAGGCCCGCTTTAGGTTGTCTAAAACCCCAAGCGCAATCGCGGATTTGATGGTGTGGCCCTCTACCGATGCCACATAAACATTTCGAGCCATAACTAAAGGGTAACGCACCCCAAAACCACTGAGTATTCAGAGTTCCAAGCCGGGATTCAGGGCTACGCTGGAGACAGTTGCTCAGTAGAGCTGTTTTGCGTACAAGGAGGTTCGCATGGCACTAAATGGCGTGACACTAAGCGCTCTAGAAATTACTCAGACCGACCATTGGGAGGTCATCAAATCTTCCGCTCTGACTTTGCGTGGTCACCAGCTTCACGATGGCAGCATCCCCGAGAAGTCCGTTCACAAGATGTGCTCGATCGCAGTCGCTGGAATCGCTGGAGCACTTCGCGAGCTGTCCCAGGTGTTGACTCACGACAGTGACTATCTACTAGCCTGTGCCGACGACTTTGAGGCCTGGTCAAATAATGGTTTTGGGGTGCCGGACTTTTATAACTCGCTCGATAAATTTCAACCTCAGCTGTCGCGCGAGGATGGAAAGCCGCATTTGGTCGTCTTTCCGATGTACACCCAAAACGGTTCAACCGATCGATTGGTTGAGGCGGTAGTGCTGGAAGTTATCTGGCCAGAGTTTGTAGCAGAACTTGAAAAGAGCTACACAAACCCCGCTTTCCTGCCGGTTCGTTTTCTGGATTTCACTCCGGGCTACCTAACCAACTCCGCGGTCATCTTCCCGGAGTCAGTATCGGTAACTCCAAGGGTTCCCGCTGGTTCCCCAGAGGGAACTGCCGCTGCCCTACCGGATTTCAACTGGGGTGGCATCTTTGCCGACCGTGAGGCCGCTCGCTATCGCAAAGTAGTTGCGGCCGCCAGTGAGATAACTCGATTGGAACTACCTCAGGGGGCCCTAGAGCTTTTGAATGATCAAAGGCTCGCCGAGCAAACCTTTGTCATGTGGGACTTGATTCATGACCGCACTCACATGCGAGGCGACCTGCCATTTGATCCTTTCATGATTAAGCAGCGCATGCCGTTTTTCCTTTATGGGCTCGAGGAGCTGCGCTGTGATCTGACTGCCTTTAGAGAATCGGTGAAGCTGACTCGAACCGAGGGAGTTGATCCGGAAACTAAAAAGTTTGCTCAGCTTGTTCAATACGCAATTCTTTTTGATCGCATCTTTCGCTTCCCTCTCACGGGAACCAGAAAACGGAACTACGACTCAGTGGCTGGGCAACTTCTCTTCGCCTATCTGCACAAGCGCAAGGTTTTGCACTGGACCGACACCCAACTCACCATTGACTGGGCTGAGTTACCTGACATGGTCGTAGCGCTCTCGGATGAGATCAACCAGCTCTACTTTGACTCCATCGACAGACCTAAAGTCGTCCACTGGCTGAAGGCTTATGAGCTGGTGGCAACTTGGCTGGCACCGCACCCTGCTTCTAGCTGGCACACCAATGATCTACCGCTTTCGGGAACTCCGTCTGAACTAACTGACAAAGTATTGGAGGATGAGTTCCCACTATCAATGTTCTACGAGGCATTGATAAAGAAGATGACGCCTGTGATTCAATCAACCATTGGAATTACCGGTAAGAACTAAAAGAAGGTAACGATTGAAGCTTCACGATGAGACCTGGCGCGGCTTTGCAAGCGATAACTACTCCGGGGTTCACCCCGAGGTTTTGCAAGCTCTAGCCGAGGCGAACAACGGTCATCAGACCGCCTATGGCGACGATCTCTACACCGCGAGGCTGAAAGAAGTTATCCGAGAGCAGTTCTCCGAGACCGCCGAGGTGTTCCCGGTATTCAACGGCACCGGTGCCAATGTTGTGGGCCTCACCTCAATGATGCCCAGGTGGGGAGCAGTTATCTGCTCCAACCTTGCACATATCCACACCGATGAGGGTGGCGCACCTGAACGCGTCAGCGGTCTAAAGCTTTTCACCGTTGAGCACCAAAACGGAAAGCTGACTCCGGAGTCAATTGCAACCCAGGTCTACGGCATCGGAGACGAGCACCGCGCTCAACCGATGGTGGTTTCGATAACCCAGACCACCGAGGTCGGCACCGTCTACTCTCCACAAGAAATCCGCGCCATCGCGGACTATGTCCACTCCCAGGGCATGCTGCTTCACCTCGATGGAGCCAGACTTTGGAACGCAGCTGCTGCACTGGGCGTCCCATTTAGAGAGTTCACCACCGATGCCGGAGTAGACGTTCTAAGCCTTGGCGGCACCAAGAATGGCCTATTGGGTGCTGAAGCCATTGTGGTTTTGAATCCAAGTGCGAGTGATGGATTGATTTATCTGCGCAAGCTCTCGATGCAACTGGCATCGAAGATGCGTTTCGTTTCAGCACAGCTACTGACCCTGTTTGAAAACGACCTGGGTATTCGATCTGCTTCACACGCCAACAAAATGGCCAAGCGACTGAGGGATGGTCTGCAGGAGAAGATCGACAGTGGTGAAATCAAAGGATTGAGCTTCACCAACCCAACCATGGCCAACGCGGTATTCGCGAGTATCGACAATGAGGTTGCCGATCGCATTCGCGCCAAGGTCAAGTTCTACGACTGGGAGCGCTCCTTGGGTGAGGTGAGGTGGATGTGTGCTTTTGACACCACTGAGCAAGATGTCGACAACTTCATCAACATCATCTCCGAAGAGCTAAACCGCTAGTTATTGGTCAGCGCCGCTCCACATTTATAAAAGCCAAACACCAGCTTGTCCATTGCAGCTCGGTTTTCATAGGAGACCGAGTTCCAGAGGTTGTAGACGGTGAAGATTAGATCAGTGCCGTCTTGAGCCTTGATCTTGCCCGCCAGGGAATAACCCGTTCTAATCCAGCCGGTCTTGGCTTCGATGTTGAATAGCGCAGGTCGCTGTTCACCGGAGATAAAGCGATAGCGCAGCGACCCCGGCTTACCCGACACCGGCATGCCCGCGATAACAGCTGAGTGTGAGGACTGGTTGGCATAAACCTGAGCCAGGACATCATTGACCAGCTTGGCCGGGACCTTATTGAGTCTTGAAAGTCCGGAGCCGTCAACAATCTGCATGCCCTTGGTGTCAATACCGCGAGCCTTGAGCGCCTTTTGATAAGCCTTGGTCAGTGACGAAGCCGACCCATCAAATCCAAGCGCAATCGAGGAGAGACGGCCCAGTGATTCCGCCAGAGCGTTGTCAGAAACGTTTAGGGTGTTTTGAATCCACTTCGAGATTGGCTGTGATTTCACTGAGGCAATCGCGCTCGAGCTGGTTGACAGCTTGCCAACAACTGCGGAAGCGCTCTTGGCCAAGCCGTATTTTCTCAGCGACTGCAAAAACAAGGTGCCGGCCTGAGAGATTGGCTTAGCAGTTCGTTGACCAATAAAAACGTTTTGATTTTTGGAACTGGTTAGCCGACCAGCATCAATCTGCAGTGCAGAGACTGGTGCCATATAGCCCTGTGACAGACCGCGCTTATCCCAGGTCGAGTGCCAGTCTTCCTTCTCACCGTAGAGCGAGCTGTCTAGCACCA
>JACCDQ010580541.1_pt1 | contig 19395 bp, 15 predicted proteins | sample 7446031 | NCBI WGS metagenome assembly JACCDQ01 (sample SAMN15323442, study PRJNA562643) | freshwater metagenome | isolation source: river surface water | place: USA:Blue River Watershed | collected 2017-08-17
GGCGACAACGTGGGCATCCTGCTGCGCGGCACCAAGCGCGAAGACGTGCAGCGCGGCCAGGTGCTGTGCAAGCCGGCTTCGATCAAGCCGCACACGCACTTCACCGGCGAGGTGTACGTGCTGTCGAAGGAAGAAGGCGGCCGCCACACGCCGTTCTTCAACAACTACCGTCCGCAGTTCTATTTCCGCACGACCGACGTGACCGGCTCGATCGAGCTGCCCAAGGACAAGGAAATGGTCATGCCGGGCGACAACGTGTCGATCACCGTCAAGCTGATCGCCCCGATCGCGATGGAAGAAGGCCTGCGCTTCGCCATCCGTGAAGGCGGCCGCACCGTCGGCGCCGGCGTCGTTGCCAAGATCATCGAATAAATGTGAGCCCCGGGTGCCGCGCCACCTGCGTGGCGCATCGGCACCCAGCCCCCGGAGGGGGTGACGTCTTGCCTTGGGACAACCCGGCGGCAGGACAACCCTTCGGTCCACATTCGTTCGATGCAGCCCTCGGGGGCGGCACCTTTGCCAGTCCCCGAGCGGCCCTTGCTCTTTAAGGAATCATCATGGCTAGCCAAAAAATCCGCATCCGCCTGAAGGCCTTCGATTACAAGCTGATCGACCAATCGGCTCTGGAAATCGTCGACACGGCCAAGCGCACCGGCGCGATCGTCAAGGGCCCCGTGCCCCTGCCGACCCGCATGCAGCGCTTCGACATCCTGCGTTCGCCGCACGTCAACAAGACCTCGCGCGACCAGTTCGAGATCCGCACCCACCAGCGCCTGATGGACATCGTCGACCCGACGGACAAGACCGTCGACGCGCTGATGAAGCTGGACCTGCCCGCTGGCGTGGACGTCGAGATCAAGCTGCAGTGATGCAGCCGCGCCGGCCCCGGTGAACGCCGGGCCGGCCCGAACCCTGAACCCCCGCCCGGTGCGAACCTGGCGGGGGTTTTTCGTTGGGGCCTCAGACCGATGCGGCCAGCGCGCGGTCCAGGTCCTCGATCAGGTCGTCGATGTGCTCGATGCCCACGCACAGCCGCACCGTGTCCTCGCCGACGCCTGAACGCGCCAGCTCCTCGGGCGAGAGCTGGCGGTGCGTGGTCGAGGCCGGATGTGTCGCCAGCGACTTGCAGTCGCCGATGTTGACCAGCCGCGTGAACAGCTGCAGGGCATCGAGGAAGCGCTCGCCCGCTGCCCGCCCACCCTTGACGCCGAAGGTCAGCAGGCCCGAGGCGCGACCACCCATCAGCGTGCGGGCCAGTTCATGGTCCGGGTGATCGGGCAGGCCGGCGAAGTTGACCCAGCCGACCTGCGCATGACCCTGCAGGTGCCGCGCCACCGCCAGCGCGTTGTCGCAGATGCGGTCCATGCGCAGCGGCAGCGTCTCGATGCCCTGCAGGATCAGGAAGGCGTTGAACGGCGAGATCGCCGCGCCCATGTTGCGCAGCGGGACCACCCGGGCGCGGCCGATGTAGGCGGCCGCACCGAGCGCCTCGGTGTAGACCACGCCGTGGTAGCTGACGTCGGGCTCGTTGAGGCGCTTGAAGCGTTCCTTGTGCTGGGCCCACGGGAACTTGCCCGAGTCGACGATCACCCCGCCGATCGAGTTGCCGTGGCCACCCAGGTACTTGGTCAGCGAGTGCACGACGATGTCCGCGCCGTGTTCGAACGGCCGGCACAGGTAGGGGCTGGGCACCGTGTTGTCGACGATCAGCGGCACGCCGTGGCGGTGCGCGATGTCGGCCAGCGCGGCGATGTCGGTCACGTTGCCCTGCGGGTTGCCGAGCGACTCGACGTAGATCGCCTTGGTGCGCGCGTCGATCAGCGGCTCGAAGCTGGCCGGGTCGCGGTGGTCGGCGAAGCGGGGCTGGATGCCGTACTGCGGCAGCGTGTGCGCGAACAGGTTGTAGGTGCCGCCGTACAGCGCCGTCGACGAGACGATGTTGTCGCCCGCCTCGGCGATGGTCTGGATCGCGTAGGTCACCGCCGCCTGCCCGGATGCCAGCGCCAGCGCCGCGATGCCGCCTTCGAGCGCCGCCACACGGGCCTCCAGCACGCCCTGGGTCGGATTCATGATGCGGGTGTAGATGTTGCCGGGCACCTTCAGGTCGAACAGGTCGGCGCCATGCTGGGCGCTGTCGAAGGCATAGGCCGCCGTCTGGTAGATCGGCACGGCCACCGCCTTGGTGGTCGGGTCGGGCTGGTAGCCCGCGTGCACGGCGAGGGTCTCGAACTTCATCGTCTGGCTCCTGGTTGCCGGGTTCTGGACGAGGCACGCGGCTGGCGCGGCCGGGACGCCATGCTGACGGCAGACCGCGCGCGCCGCAGCAGGACCATCCCTGCTGCGGCGCCGATGCGGTCGGGAAACTGCCGCGAAGCTGCCGCGATGCACCCGCGCCACGCTGTCACGGTCCCTACACGCAGCCCGCCTAGATTGCGCCCGGACCGGCGTCGTGCCGAACAGGGTGTCCCGACTTGCAGCTCCACCAACGAACCTCGCCGCCCCGGCCCGAACGGCCCTGGACGGTCATCCTGCTGGCGCTGCTGCTGAGCCTGACGGGCCTGTTGTCGGCCTGCTCGCCACGTCACCTGATCGTGCGCGAGATGGCCAACGAGCTGGCCTCGCAAGGCACGGCCACCGAGGACGATCCGCAGCTCGCCCGCGAGGCCGCCGCCTTCTACCTGAAGCTGTCGGAATCGGTGCTGCGCCAGACCCCCGGGCACGCCACGCTGGCCGAGGCGGTGGCCGGCGGCTACACGCAGTACGCCTACGCCTTCGTCGCCAGCGAGGCCGAACGGCTCGACGAGCGCGATGCCCGCGCCGCCCAGGCCCTGCGCGAGCGCGCCGCCGCGCTCTACCTGCGGGCACGCCGCCATGCGCTGCAGACGCTGGAACAGCGCCAGCCGGGCCTGCGCGCGGCGCTGGCCGGAACCACGCCGCTGTCATCGTTCAAGCTCGATCCGGCCCTCGCCGGCCTGGCCTACTGGGGCGCCGCCGCCTGGGGCGGGCAGATCTCGCTGTCCAAGGATCACCCGGACATCGTCGCCGACCTGCCGCAGGCGATCGGGCTGGCCACGCTGGCCTGGCAAGCGGCGCCCGACCACGGCGACGGCGCGCTGGCCGTGCTGATGGCGCAGTTCGAGTCCGCCCGCCCCGGCGGCACGACCCGGGCCACCGAGGCCTACCTCGCCCACGCCTTGCGCGTGAGCCGCCAGCAGCAGGCCGGCGCCTGGCTCGCGAGGGCCGAGCTGATCGCCCAGCCCGCCGGTGACCGCGACGCCTTCGTCGCCGACCTGCAGCGGGCCCTGGAAGCGGCCCGACGCGCCGATGCCGACGCCCGCAAGGCCGATCCCCACGCGATACCCGGCGGCGCCGGCCTGGCCAACCGCGTGCTGGAGGCCCGCGCGCGCTGGCTGCTCGGTCGCGTCGACGACCTGTTCTGACCTGGCACGCCGCTGCCGCACCTGTCCCGAAAGCACGTCATGAGTCCTGTCCTGAGCCCGCGTCCGGGCCTGCACCTGCGTCTACGCCTGCGCCCCGCCCTGCTCGCCCTGGCCCTGCTCGCCGGCCTGGTCGGCAGCAACGGCACCGCCCTGGCCGCCGAGCCCAAGCCGCTGCGCATCGGCACGCTGGTACCCAAGAACTCGCTTTACCACCGGCAGTTGCTGGAGATGGGTGAGGCGTGGCGGGCCGCACAGGGCGGCGCCGGCAAGTTCCTGGTCTTCCCGGACGGCAGCCAGGGCGGCGAGGCCGAGATGGCGCGCCGCATGCGCATCGGGCAGTTGCAGGGCGCGCTGATGTCGGTCGTCGGGCTGCAGGAGATCGAGCCGTCGATCGCCGCGCTGCAGTCCCTGCCGCTGGCCTTCCGCAGCTGGGAAGAGGTCGACCACGTGCGCGAGAAGATGCGCCCGGCGATGGAGCGCAAGTTCCTCGACCGCGGCTTCGTGGTGCTGGCCTGGGGCGATGCGGGCTGGGTGCGCTTCTTCTCGAAGGAAGCCGCCCTGCGTCCGGACGACTTCAAGCGCATGAAGTTCTTTGCCTGGGGCAGCGAGCCGGCCCAGCAGGACATCATGAAGAGCCTGGGCTACACGCCGGTGCCGCTGGAGACCAACGACATCCTGCCGGCGATCCAGACCGGGATGATCGGCGTGGTGCCCTCGACGCCCTACTTCGCGCTGGCCAGCCAGATCTACGCCAGCGCGCCGCACATGCTGGAGATCAACTGGGCGCCGATCGTCGGCGCGCTGGTCGTCACCCGCAAGGCCTGGGACGAGATGACGCCCGAGGCGCAGGCCGCCCTGCGTGGCGCGGGCGAGAAGGCCGGCGTGCAGCTGCGTGCGCAGGCCCGCCGCGAGGTCGACGAGGCGGTCGACGCCATGCGCAAGCGCGGCCTGACGGTCAACCGCCCCAGCCCCGAGCAGCTCAAGGAATGGCACGCGCTGGCCGAGCAGCTCTACCCGCGCATCCGCGGCACGCTGGTCGACGCGGCCACCTTCGACGAGGTCTTCGCGCTGCTCAAGGCCTACCGGGCCGCCGCGCCGGCGGGCAAGACCCGGTGAGCGCGGCCCCACCGACGCCCGGCGGCTGGCGCGTGCTCGGCCGCTTCGACGAGGCGCTCGCCGGCCTGGCGCTGCTGCTGATGATGGTGATCCCGCTGGTCGAGATCGCGCTGCGCCCGCTGCACGGCAGCGGCATCGCCAACGCGCCGCTGCTGGTGCAGCACCTGGGCCTGGTGCTGGCCATGGCCGGCGCGCTGGCGGCCGAGCGCGGCGGACATCTGACGACGCTGGGCGGCGGGCTGGGAGACCTCGGCGGCGCACGCTGGCAAGCCGCGCTGAAGGCGCTCGCGCAGACCGGCTCGGCGGCGCTGTGCGGCGTGCTGGCGCAGGCGAGCTGGCGCTTCGTGGCCAGCGAGCTGGAAGCCGGCCACGTGCTGGCCTACGGACTGCCGGTGGCCTGGGTGCAGCTGACGATGCCGGTGGGCTTCGCGCTGATCGGGCTGAAGCTGGCGGCCCGGGCGCTGCCCGCCCCATCGCCGCTGGCCGGACGACTGGCCGTGGCCGTGCTGGCCCCGCTGGCCGGCGCCTGGCTGGCCGCAACGCTGGACGGCGTCAGCCTGCCGCTGCTGCCGGCCGTGCTGGCGCTGGTCGTGCTGCTGCTGGCCGGGGCGCCGATCTTCTGCGTGCTTGGCGGACTGGCGCTGGCGCTGTTCTGGAGCGAGGGCACGCCGATCGCCTCGGTGGCCCTGTCGCACTACCAGATCACGGTCAACCCGTCGCTGCCGGCGCTGCCGCTGTTCACGCTGGCCGGACTGGTGTTCGCGCGCACGGGTGCATCGCGCCGACTGGGCGAGCTGTTCGTGGCGCTGTTCGGCTCGGGCGTGACCGGCACCGTGCTGGCGGCGGCGGTGATGTGCTCGTTCTTCACCGCGCTGACGGGCGGCAGTGGCGTCACCATCCTGGCGCTGGGCGGCCTGCTGCTGCCGCTGCTGCGTCAGGCCGGCTACCCGGAGGACCGCGGCATCGGCCTGGTCACCAGCGCCAGCGCGCTGGGCGTGCTGCTGGCGCCGTCGGTGCCGCTGATCCTGTACGCGGTGATCGCGCGGGTGCCGATCAACACGATGTTCCTTGCCGGCGTGGTGCCCGCCGCGGTGATGGTGATCTTCCTGCTGGTCTTCGGCGGCTACCTGCGCCGCACGCCGCTGACGCCCGACGCCGCGACGGCAGCCGCGCCGCCCCACGCACCCGGCGAGCGCGCCCGGCAAATCGGCCGGGCCCTGCTGGCCGCGCGCTGGGAGGTGCTCGCGCCGGTGGTCGCCATCGGCTCGCTGGTCAGCGGCATCGCCACGCCCACCGAGAGCGCCGCCCTGACCGCCGCCTATGCCGTGCTGACGCAGGCCTGGGCGCACCGCGAACTGGGCCTGCGCCGGCTGGCCGCCTGCCTGAGCGACGGCACCCAGGTGATCGGCGGGGTGATGCTGATCCTGGGCATGGCGCTGGGGCTGACCAACTACCTGATCGACGCGGGCATTCCCGACGCCGCGATCGACTGGGTGCAGGCGGCGATCCCCGAGAAATGGATGTTCCTGCTGGCGCTCAACGTCTTCCTGTTCGCCGCCGGCGCGCTGATGGAGATCTACGCGGCGCTGGTCGTGCTGGTGCCGCTGCTGCTGCCGGTCGCGCTCAGCTACGGGATCGATCCGGTGCACTTCGGGATCATCTTCCTGGCCAGCATGGAGATCGGCTTCCTCTGCCCGCCCGCGGGCATGAACATCTACTTCGCCTCGGCGATGTTCGGCAAGCCGATCGGCACGGTCGCGCGCTCGGTGTTGCCCTCGCTGCTGGCGATCTTCCTGGGCACGCTGGCGATCTCGTGGGTGCCGGCGCTGGCCACCGCGCTGCCGACCTGGCTGCAGGCCATGCCGCGCTGAACCGGCGCCATGTCCTGAACAGGCCCGACTATCCCGGCCTGTTGACGGCAATGCGCGACCACCCGGGGGCGGACACTTTTCGCTGTCATGCACACCGCCCGCCAGCCGGTTCGACCGCCGGTCCGCTCCCCCGCTCGCCTGGATCACCCGGCGCTGGCGACGCCTGCGCGCCAGCGCGTCTGGCTGGCCGACGAGCTGCGCCGCGCCGTCGAGCAGGACGCCGTGGCGCTGGACTGCGCGCCGGTCTGCAGCCTGCAAGACGGCCAGGCGGACCACCACGAGCTGCGGCTGCGCTGGGACGCGCCGGGCAAGGGCCGGCTGGAGGCCGATGCGCTGATCCGGCTGGCCGAGCAGTCCGGCCAGATGCTGGCGCTGGGCGACTGGATGTTCGAGCGCGCCGTCACCGCCCTGACCCGGCCACCGGCGCCCGAGGGCATCGGATCGGACGCCGTCACGCGGCTGGTGCTGCGCATCTCGCCGCTGCAGCTGCTGGCCACCGAGGCCTACTTCGGGCGCTGGCTGGATCGGCTGGACCAGCTCGGCCTGGCCCGCGAACGGCTGGTGCTGGGCCTCGCCGAGCCCGCGCTCAGCGCCCGCGCCGACACGCTGCTGCCGGTGCTGGACCGCCTGCGCGGAGCCGGTTTGCCGATCGCCCTCGACCTCGTCGACGACGCCGGCAGCCTCGCGAGCCTGCACCGCCGGCATCCCCTGCGCGAGCTGGGCGCCCGCACGATCAAGATCGATCCGGACCGGCTGCGCGGCATCGAACACGACGCGCAGGCGCTGGCGCAGTGCGAGGGCCTGATCGAACTGGCCCACCGGCTGGACCTGCGGGTGATCGCCGACGGCATCGAATCGGCCACCCGCCGCGCGGTGCTCGAAGCCATCGGCTGCGACCTCGGTCAGGGTCGGCTGTTCGCGACGGCGACCCACGATTGACGTCTCGCCCACCGGCGACCAGGCGGGCCGTGTTCAGCGTCAATTCAGCGTGTACCCGGTCCGGGTACGAATTGGACGACCTCGACGCGTCCAAACCGACCCGAAATGCACAAGCCGATCCGGATTTGAAACATGCCGGTCCCGATCAGGCCCGACCGTGCAGATCCGGAACATCCGACCTTCACACATGGGTCAGGATCGGCGCACCACCCTTGGGATAATGGGGTGAATTCCCAGCGACAGGGACCCAACTTTTTCGCACCCGGCAGTTCCCTTCGATTGGGTGCATGGCCTCACGACGCTGTCGAGAGGCCATTTTTTTGTCGACCCACCGAGGGTGGATTTGGCAGGGATCAACCGCGCCGATGGATCTCGATCGTGGCGTGGGCGATCTCCTCATGCACCGCCAGCCAGCCGCGCACGTCGGCCGGCGTCAGGCCGGCATCGTCGGTGACCAGCACCAGCGCGCAGGCATGGCTGGCGCGGCCGATGCGCCAGACGTGCAGGTCGGTCAGGCGGGTCGTCGGCCCGTCGCGTCCGGGTTCGCCGCCCAGCCGGGCACCGTGCCTGGAGATGACCGCGCGGATCTCGTCGACCACCGGATGGTCCATCTCGCGGTCGAGCAGCACCCGGCTGCTGTCGCCCAGCAGGCCGCGCGCCCAGTGCAGCACGACCAGCGAGCCGACCAGGCCGAGCACCGGGTCGAGCCAGGCCCAGCCCCAAAGCCAGCCTGCGGCCAGCGCCACCAGCGCCAGCACCGAGGTCGCGGCATCGGTCAGCACGTGGACGTAGGCCGAGCGCAGGTTGAGGTCCGTGCCCGAGGCATCGCCAGGGCCATGGTCGTGTTCATGACCGTGGCCGTGGGCATGTCCGTGGTCATGCCCATGCCCATGCCCATGCCCATGCCCATGTCCGTGCCCGTGCCCGTGTCCGTGCCCATGCGCCCCACCCAGGATCAGCGCACAGACCAGGTTGACCACCAGCCCGATGCCGGCCACGACCATCGCCTCGACGTAGCGGATCGGCTCGGGCGAGAGCAGCCGCTCGATCGAGCCGACCGCCATCAGCACGGCCACGACCACCAGCAGCACCGCGCTGGTGTAGCCCGCCAGCACCTCGATCTTCCAGGTGCCGAAGGCATAGCGCGGATCGTCGGCCAGCCGCCGGGCGCTGGCATAGGCCAGCGCGCTCAGGCCGATCGCCAGCGCGTGCGAGCTCATGTGGATGCCGTCGGCCAGCAGCGCCATCGAGCCGTAGACCAGCCCGGCGACGATCTCCGCGACCATCATCAGCAGCGTGATCACCAGCACCTGGCGGGTGCCCCGCTCGGCCGCCGGGTTGCCGGCGTCGAAACGGTGGTCGTGCGCCCAGGGTTCGGGCGCTTCGTGACGGACGACATCGGATCGTTCTTGCATGGCCGGATTCTGCAGAGTCCTTGACCGACCCGAAAACCCAAGCTGGCTAGACTCGACCCGAGCCGCCCCGTTGATGACGTCATGACCTGCCCCCCGTTGCACCCTGAGCCGAACGCCGGCTGGCGCCGCCGCTCCCTGCTCGCCGGCGCACTGGCCCTCGGTGGCGGCGGCCTGCTGGGCGCGTGCAGCGCACCGCTGGCGCCGCTGCGGCTGGGCAGCATCGTCTTTCCGACCTACGAGTACGCCTTCCTGGCCCGCGAGCTGGGCTGGCTCGACGAGCGGCAGGTCCGGCTGGTCGAGTTGCCGGCCAACACCTACAGCCTGCGCGCGCTGGCCGCCGAGCAGCTCGATGCCTGCCAGCTCACGCTCGATGAAGTGGTGACCGCCCGCGCCGCCGGCATCGACCTGGCCGTGCTGCTGGTGCTGGACATCTCCGCCGGTGCCGATGCCATCTACGCCCACCAGCCCATCGCCCTGGCCGAGCTGCGCGGCAAGCGCATCGCGGTGGAGACCGGCGCCAGCGGGGCGCTGATGCTCGACGGCCTGCTGCAGGCCGCCGGCCTGGAGCCTTCGGCCGTGCGCCCCGTGCCGATGACGCTGGACCGCAGCGTCGAGGTGTTCCGCAACGGGGACGCCGACCTGGTGGTCACCGCCCAGCCCTGGTCGACCCGCATCGAGGCCGAAGGCGGCGTGCGGGTGTTCGACTCGCGCGCGCTGCCCAACCTGATCGTCGACGTGCTGGCGGTGCGGCGCGAGCGGCTGGACACGCACGCCGCCGTCCTGCGCACGCTGGTCTCGGCGCTGCTCGAGGCCCGCCAGCACCAGGTCGCCCATCCGGAGGACGCCGCGCGCCGCATGGCCGCCCGGCTGCAGCTCGCCCCGGCGGACGTGCCGGAGGTCTTCACGGGGCTGCGCATTCCCGGTCTGGCCGAGAACCGCGCGCTGCTGGCACCGGACGGCGCGCTGACGACGTCGACCGCCGAGCTGCAGCGCCTGATGCTGGCGCACGGCCTGCTGCCGCGTCAGCCCGGCATGAGCCAGACCCGTCTGCCGGCCGACCTGTTCGAGCCGCGCTTCCTGCCCGGCACGCTGGGGTCGCCGACATGACGCGGACCCATTCGGCCACCATCGGTCTGCCGCTGGGGCTGGCCGCCGTGCTGCTGCTGCTGGTCCTGGGCGCCTGGGTCGAGGAACGCCACGACGGCCGCGAACACGTGCTGGAGGAGGCCCGCTCGGCCATCGTGCGCGACGCCGAACGGCTCGCGCTGGTGGCGCAGAACAGCCTGGGCGATCACCCCACGCGGGTCGCCGCCGAGGTGGCCGCCGTGGCCACCGACGTGCGGGTCGCGCATGTCGCGCTGATCGATCCGGCCGGCCGCGTCGCGGTGGGCCAGCGACTGGCCTGGACCGGCCAGCCGGCCGTCGCGGTGCTGGAGGGCTACAGCCCGGTGCGCTTCGAGCGTGTCGGGCGCGGACGCATGTTCGACCTGCAGGTCGACGAGACGGCGCGGCGGCTGTCGCTGATGCTGCCGTTCTCGGTCCCGGGCAGCGAACGGGACGGCACAGGCACAGGCAACAGCCTGCGCGACGCCGGCGGCGTGGTCTACATGACCCACGACCTGTGGCTCGAAGACCAGCTCATCGACCACGCCAACGCCCGCCGGCTGGGCTGGCGGCTGCTGCTGGCGGGGCTGGTCATCGGCGTGCTGTCGCTGCTGATCCGGCGCGCCTACACCCGGCCGTTGACGGCGCTCAAGAACGCGGTCGGCCGCATCAGCGTGTCCGAGCAGGCCGGCGAGCCGGTGCTCGAACAGGGTCCGTCCGAACTGCGCGAGCTGGCCCGCAGCTTCAACCGCATGGGCGCGCGGCTGGCGCACGGCCAGCAGGCGCTGCGCAACAGCAATGCCCGGCTCGAAGGGATGATCGACGCGGCGATGGACGGGATCATCACCGTCGACAGCAGCCAGCGCATCGTCGGCTTCAACCGCGCCGCCGCCGCGATGTTCGGCTGGCCGGCCCACGAGGCGCTGGGGCTGCCGCTCGAACAGCTGCTGCCGGCGCGCTTCCGGCACGGCCACGTCGCCCACATGGAACGCTTCCGCGACAGCGGCGAGAGCGCCCGCACGATGAGCCGCAACGCCGTCGTCAACGGCCTGCGCCGCAACGGCGAGGAGTTCCCGGTCGAGGCCTCGATCGCCTGCCTGACCGTCGACGGCGAGGTCTTCTACACCGCCATCCTGCGCGACGTGACCGCTCGGGTGCAGGCCGAACACGAGATCCGGGCCCTGAACGCGACGCTCGAAGAGCGCGTGGCGCGCCGCACCGAGGCGCTGCAGCAGGCCAACGCCCGGCTGATCGAACAGGAGAGCGAGCTGCGCGAGGCCAAGGCGATCGCCGAGAACTCGGCCCGCCTGAAGGCCGACTTCCTGGCCAACATGAGCCACGAGATCCGCACGCCGCTGAACGCCGTGATCGGCCTGGGCCACCTGGCCATGCGCGCGGCCACCGACGAGCGCCAGCGCGACTACCTGCGCAAGATCGCGCAGTCCAGCCAGCAGCTGCTGGGGCTGATCAACGACATCCTCGACTTCTCGAAGATCGAGGCCAACAAGCTCGACATCGAGCAGATCGACTTCCAGCTCTCCAAGGTGCTGGACGACTTCTCCACGCTGATCGCCCAGCGCGCGGCGGCCAAGGGGCTGGAGCTGGTCTTTCGGGTCGACCGCGACGTGCCCGATCACTTGGTGGGCGATCCGCTGCGGCTGAGCCAGATGCTGCTGAACTACGGCAACAACGCGGTCAAGTTCACCGAGCACGGCGAGATCGAGCTGAAGGTCTCGCGCCAGCCGCTGGCCGAGTCCGAGGCCGACAGCGGCGTGGTGGCCCTGCGCTTCGAGCTGCGCGACACCGGCATCGGCCTGAGCGAGGCGCAGCGCACGGGGCTGTTCCAGAGCTTCCACCAGGCCGACAGCTCGACCAGCCGGCGCTATGGCGGCACGGGGCTGGGCCTGGCCATCGTCAGCCGGCTGGCCGCGCTGATGGGCGGCGAGGTCGGCGTGGACAGCGAACCCGGCAAGGGCTCCACCTTCTGGCTGACCGCACGGTTCGGCCTGAGCGTGAACCGCCCCGCCTGGCAGCCGCCCGAGCCGGACGTGCGCAACCGCCGCGTGCTGGTGGTCGACGACAACGCCACCGCCCGCCTGACGCTGTGCGACCTGCTGGAGGCCATCGGCCTGCAGGCCCATGCGGTCGACGGCGGCCCGGCCGGCCTGCGGGCGCTGCAGCAGGCGCAGAACGACGGCGAGCCCTACGAGCTGGCCCTGATCGACTGGCAGATGCCCGGCATGGACGGTCTGGAGACCGCCCGCCGCATCGCCGAGCTGGGTCTGCACAAGGTGCCGCCACGGATCCTGGTGACCGCCTTCGGCCGCGAGGAGATCCACCGCCAGGCCGAGTCCGAAGGCTTCGCCGGCGTGCTGGTCAAGCCGGTCAACGCGTCGATGCTGTTCGACGCGCTGATGCAGGTCTTCCGCCGCACCGGCACCGGCACCGGCACGGGCACGGGCAACAGCACGCAGGTGGCCTCCGAGCCGATCCCGCTGGAGCACACGCTCGCGGCCATCCGCGGCGCCCATGTGCTGCTGGTGGAGGACAACGAGATCAACCAGCAGGTCGCGCGCGAACTGCTGGTCGACGCCGGTCTGCAGGTCGACGTGGCCGGCAACGGCCTGCTGGCCACCGAGAAGATCGCACGGCGCGACTACGACCTCGTCCTGATGGACCTGGACATGCCGGTGATGGACGGCCTGGCCGCCACGCGGGCGATCCGCGCCATGCCCGACCGGGCGGGTCTGTGCATCGTCGCGATGACCGCCAGCGCCATGGCAGAGGACCGCCAGCGCTGCCTGGACGCCGGCATGAACGACTTCGTCGCCAAGCCGATCGAGCCGGACAAGCTCGCCCAGGTGCTGCTCGCCCACATCGCGCCGGGCATCGCCCGCGCCCCGCGCGTGGCACCGCTGCGGCCCATCACCCGGGCACCGCAGCCGCTGGACGTCGACGACGACACGGTGCCGCAGGCCGAAGGCCTGGACCACGTGCTCGGCCTGCGCCGCAGCGGTGGCAAGAAGGCGCTGTACCGCTCGCTGCTGCGCAAGTTCGTCGACAGCCACCGCGACGTCTGCGCACGCCTGAAGGCTGCGCTGGCGCGCGGCGCCGACGGCGACACCGACGGTCTGGCCGAGGCCCAGCACCTCGCCCACACGCTCAAGGGCGTCGCCGGCAACCTGGGCGCGAGCGCCGTGCAGGCACTGGCCTCCGAGCTGGAGCGGCGCCTGAGCGCCGGTGCGCCGGGCGCCGATCTCGAAGCTGCCCGCGCACCGCTGGCCGACGCGCTCGCCCAGCTGGTCGAGGCCCTGGCGCGACAGCTGCCCGACATCCCCGAGACGGGCGACGCCGCCGCATCGGCGCCGGACCCGGAGGTGCTGCGCGAGGTCGTCGAGACCCTCGACCGCCAGCTCGACGAGGGCGACGCCGAGGCCCAGGACACCGCCGCCCGCCACGCCGCGCTGCTGGCCGGCGCACTGGGCGATCAGCACCTGCGCTTCACCCACGCGGTGGCGCGCTACGCCTACGACGAGGCGCGCCAGATGCTGCGCACGCTGCTGGAGCGGCCCTGAGCCGCCGGCCCTGTCGGGAACCTTGCCTTGCCCGGATCCACCATGCCGATGACCGACCTGCTGCCGCGCACGACCTCGACCATCCTGGTGGTCGACGACACGCCGGAGAACCTCGAACTGATGGCCGGCCTGCTCAGCCACGAGCACTACCGCGTGCGCGTGGCCCACAACGGCGAACGGGCGCTGGCCCTGGCGCGGGCGCAGCGGCCCGACCTGATCCTGCTGGACATCATGATGCCGGGCATCGACGGCTACGCGGTCTGCGCCACGCTGAAGGCGGACCCGCAGACGGCGCTGATCCCGGTGATCTTCCTGACCGCCAAGGCCGAGATCGAGGACGAGACCCGCGGCCTCGCGCTGGGCGCGGCCGACTACATCACCAAGCCGATCAGCCCGCCGATCGTGCTGGCCCGCGTGCGCACCCACCTGCAGCTCAAGGCCGCCGCCGACGCGCTGCGCCAGCAGAACGCCCGGCTCGAGAGCGAGGTGGCCCGACGCACCCGCGAGATCGGCCTGACCCAGGACGTGACGGTCCAGGCCATCGCCTCGCTGGCCGAGACCCGCGACAACGAGACCGGCAACCACATCCGCCGCACCCAGCACTACGTGCGCTGCCTGGCCGAGCATCTGCGCGACCACCCCGAGCGCTTCCCGCAGGTCGCCACGCAGCTGCAGGACCGCGACATCGACCTGCTCTACAAGTCCGCGCCACTGCACGACATCGGCAAGGTCGGCATCCCCGACCGCATCCTGCTCAAGCCGGGCAAGCTGACGGCCGACGAGTTCGAGGTCATGAAGACCCACACGACGCTCGGCCACGAGGCCCTGGTGACGGCCGAGCAGAGCCTGGGCACCGAGCTGGAGTTCCTGCGCTACGCCAAGGAGATCACCCTGTCGCACCAGGAAAAGTGGGACGGCAGCGGCTACCCCCAAGGCCTGGCCGGCGAGGCCATTCCGCTGTCAGCCCGCCTGATGGCCGTCGCCGACGTCTACGACGCGCTGATCAACCGCCGCATCTACAAGCCGCCGTTCTCGCACGAGCAGGCCGTGCAGATCATCCGCGACAGCAGCGGCTCGCACTTCGACCCGGCACTGGTCGACGCCTTCCTGGCCGTGCAGGACCACTTCGTGGAGATCGCACGGCAGTTCGTCGATCCGGAGTGAGCGCGGGGGCACGAACACCCCTCGCCCTCCGGCGACGCAGACCTCACCACGTCCCGACATTGGGCATCGACACCCACGGTTCGGCCGGGGTCAGGGCCGGGCCGGCCTGGAGCAGTTCGATGGAGATGCCGTCGGGCGAGCGCACGAAGGCCATGCGGCCGTCGCGGGGTGGGCGCAGGATCGTCACGCCGTGGTCGACCAGGCGCTGGCAGGTGGCGTGGATGTCCTCGACCTCGTAGGCGATGTGGCCGAAGTTGCGTCCGCCGGTGTAGACCTCCGGGTCCCAGTTGAAGGTCAGTTCGACCTGCGCATCGGGCTGTCCGGGTGCGGCCAGATAGACCAGCGTGAAGCGGCCGGCCGGGGCCTCGTGGGTGCGGATCACCTCCAGGCCGAGGGCGTCGCGGTAGAAGCGCAGCGAGGTGTCGAGGTCGGTCACGCGGACCATGGTGTGCAGGTAGCGCATGGGCTGTCTTTCGCAGGTGTCGGGGGAAAGAGAACGGGGAACGCGGGACGAGTGGCGGGCGACTCAGCCGGCTTCACCGGCCGGCACCATCGCGGCCGGGTCTTCGGCCTTGCGGCTGGCCGCCGCCCGCTGTTCGCGGGCGACCAACCAGGTGCCGAACACGCCGCAGGCGCAGACCACCAGGATGCCCGCCAGCGCCAGACCGTCGGGCAGGTGGTGGAACACCAGCCAGCCGCCGAAGGTGGCGATGGGCACCTGCAGGTACAGGAAGGGCGTCAGCGTCGCGACGCCGGCCCGCGTGTAGGCCAGCGCCAGCAGGTAGTGGCCGACGCCGCCGAAGACGCCCATCAGGCCCATCAGCAGCCACATCGACAGCGGCTGCGATTGCCAGGCCCAGGGCAGCACCAGCGAGGTCAGTGCCAGCCCGCCCAGGCCGGACCAGACGTGCGTGGTGGCCGCCAGGTCGGTGCGGGCGAGCGTGCGGGTCAGGATCTGGAAGGCCGCGCTGATCACCACCAGCACCAGCGGCAGCAGCGTGCTCAGGTGCAGCAGTTCGCGGCTCGGGCGGATCACCAGCAGCGTGCCGGCGAAGCCGCCGAGCAGGCACAGCCAGCGCCAGATCGACACGTGTTCGCCGAGGCCGCGGGCCGCAACGACGGTCATCAGCAGCGGCGTCAGCATCATCACGGCGGTGAACTCGCCGACGTGCATCGTGCGCAGGCACAGGAAGGCCAGGCCATTGCAGCCCACCAGCAGCAAGGCGCGCAGCAGCTGGCCGCCGGGCTGGGCGGTGCGGAACAGCTCGCGGCCGTGGCGCGGCCACATGACGGCCAGCGACAGGATGTTCTGCACCACGTAGCGGACCCAGATCGCCATCGCCACCGGCACGGATGCGGCGGCGACCTTGCCGGTGGTATCGAGCCCGCCGAAGCAGACCACGGCGGCCACGAGGAGAAGGATGCCGGTGGTCTCGGAAGGAACGCGGCGGTCGAGGGGCGGAGCGGACGTCATCCGCGCGATGTTGACACCGCCGCGCCGTTCACGCTGTCACCTGGAGGATCGTGCCCGCACACTCGCCCAGGCCGATGCGGCGGGCGCCCGGCCGCTCGCCCCAGGCCCGCAGGATCACCGTGTCGCCGTCCTGCAGGAAGGTGCGGGTCTCACCGCCAGGGAGCGTCAGCGCGCGCTGGCCGCCGGCGCTCAGCTCCAGCATCGAGCCGCCCTGCTCGGGCGACGGGCCCGACAGCGTGCCGCTGCCCAGCAGGTCGCCGCTGCGCAGGTTGCAGCCGCCGATCGCGTGGTGGGTGACCAGCTGCGCGAAGGTCCAGTAGGCGGCCTCCACCGTGCGGCCGATCGACAGCCGGTGCGGCGCCAGACCGGCTGCGCGCATCTCGGCGGTCTGGATCAGCACCTCCAGCACGAGGTCGAGCTGCCCGGCCGCGCGGTTGGCCGGCGAGTCGAGATAGGCCAGCGGCTGCGGGTCGTCAGCCGACCGCACGAAGGGCGCGCGGAACGGCGCCAGCGCGTCCATCGTGACGATCCACGGCGAGACCGTGCTGGCGAAGTTCTTCGCCAGGAAGGGGCCGAGCGGCTGGTACTCCCAGGCCTGCACGTCGCGCGCCGACCAGTCGTTGAGCAGCACGATGCCGAACAGGTGGCCTTCGGCCTCGCCGATCGGGATCGACTCGCCCTGCACGTTGCCGCGCCCGATCAGCGCGCCGAGTTCGAGCTCGTGGTCGAGCCGGCGGCTCGGGCTGAGGATGGGCTCGGCGTGGTCCGGCCCCTTGATCTGGCCCTGCGGCCGGCGCACCGGCGTGCCGCTGACGACGATCGACGAGCTGCGGCCGTGGTAGCCGATCGGCACCCACTTGTAGTTGGGAAGCAGCGGGTTGTCGGGCCGGAACAGCGCGCCCACCGTGGTGGCGTGGTGGATGCCGGTGTAGAAGTCGGTGTAGTCGCCGATCTCGCACGGCAGCGCCATCTCGGCCTGCGACTGCGCCAGCAGCGCGTCGGCCAGCGCCGGCTGCATCGGCGAGCCGGCCCGCAAGGCGCGGCTGAGCGCCAGCCGGACGGCCCGCTGCGGCGCGCGGCCCAGGTCCATGAACCCGTTCAGGTCGCCCGCCGCGAGCAGCGCCAGCGCCGGCTGGACATCGGCCGACCAGCCCGGCGCGGACGCGGCCCGGCGCAGATCCAGCACCTGGTCGCCGATCGCCACGCCCACGCGCAAGGCCCGGTCATCCTGACTGCGGAAGCGGCCGAACGGCAGGTTCTGGATCGGGAAGTCGGTGTCGGCCGCATTGGCCGAGTCGACCCAGCTGGCCAGCGCCGCATCGTGGCTCTCGTCCAGCGCATCGACGGGCATCGTGTGCAACGCGCTCACTGCTTGAACTCCCGCTGGTGGAAGAAGGCGGCGTGTTTCGGCGCGCGCTTGGTCTTGCTCCAGTCCTCCAGCATCTGCCACTTGACCTCGTCCATGCGGCGCAGCATCTCGGCCTCGTCCGGGTCCGGGCAGGCCAGCTCGACGCGGTGGCCGTTCGGGTCGAAGAAGTAGATCGAGTGGAACGCGCCATGGTCGGTCACGCCGAGCACGTCGACGCCCTCGGCCTCCAGATGGGCCTTGAAGGCGAGCAGCTCCTCCCGGTCCTTGACCCGGAAGGCGATGTGCTGGACCCAGGTCGGCGTGTTCGGGTCACGGCCCATCGGCGGCTGGGTCGGCAGCTCGAAGAAGGCCAGCACGTTGCCCGCGCCGGCATCGAGGAAGACGTGCATGTACGGGTCCGGCGCCTTGGTGCTGGGCACCAGGTCCTCGGCGATGGCCAGCAGGAAGTCCATCTTCAGCATGCGGCCGTACCACTCGACGGTTTCCTTGGCGTCGCGGCAGCGGTAGGCGACGTGGTGGATGCGATCGATCTTCATGGGGTTCTCCTTGCGGGTCAGACGACGCCGTCGCGGGCGATCGCCAGCGCCTCGCGCAGCACGCGCAGGTCGCCGATGTGGTTGGCCAGCAGCAGCACGAGGCGTGCGTTGAGCTGCTCGCTCTGCTCGTCGCTGAGGTCGCGGTGGCTGTCGATCAGGGCCTCGTAGAAGTCGTCGCCGGGCGTGTAGGCGCGGACGAACCGTTCACCGGGGATGCCGAAGTTGGGCGTGGTGACGAGGTGGTGTGTGGCGGCGTTCATGGCGGTGTTCATGGCGACGTTCCTTCGGCTCGGTGCAGGCTCAGTGCAGACACAACGCACGCGCCAGCGCGGCCTGCAGCGCGGCGGCGTCGTAGCCACGCCAGCGGGCGGCCACGTGCTGGTCCGGGCGGATCAGGTAGACGGTGCCGGGACGGGCGTCGCAGCGGCGGCTGACCAGCCCCTCGCTGTCGATCAGGTCACCGGCCAGCACCGGCGAGCCGGGCTGGCGGATGCGCCGCAGCGCGAGCGGGACCGGCGTGGCCGGCAGCTCGATCGCGGCATCGCCGAAGACCAGCAGCGTGAAGCCGCCACCGACCTGGCGCAGCAGCCAGTCGGCCTGGCCGTTGCGGATCACCGGCGCGTCGCTGAGCGGCGCGCCCGGCACCATCCAGCCGTCGAAGGGCTCGGCATCGGGCGTGTTCAGCGGCGAATCCACCAGCAGCGTGGGCACGCTCAGGCGGCCGGAATTGACCAGCGATCGAGCAAACGGATGCTGGCGCGCCAGCCCCAGCACGGCGTTGCGGAAGGTCTTGGAGACGCGGCTCTTGGGCGTGATGAAGTCGGTCGAGCGGGTGCTGTTGCGGATGTTCTCGTCGGCCGCCACGCCACGCTCGTGGCAGTAGCTGTCGAGCAGCGCCTCGGGCGCGTGGCCGTCGATCACCGCCTTGAGCTTCCAGCCGAGGTTGTCGACGTCCTGGATGCCCGAGTTCGCACCGCGCGCACCGAAGGGCGAGACCTGGTGCGCCGCGTCGCCCGCGAACAGCACGCGGCCATGCCGGAAACGCGGCATGCGGCGGCACTGGAAGGTGTAGACGCTGACCCACTCCAGCTCGAACTCGCGGCCGTCGCCCAGCATCTGGCGGATCCGGGGGATGACGCGCTCGGGCTTCTTCTCCTCTTCCGGATCGGCGTCCCAGCCGAGCTGGAAGTCGATGCGCCAGACGTTGTCGGCCTCGCGGTGCAGCAGCACGCTCTGGCCACGGTGGAAGGGCGGGTCGAACCAGAACCAGCGCTCGGCCGGGAAGTCGGCCTTCATCACCACGTCGGCGATCAGGAAGCGGTCCTTGAAGACCTGGCCCTCGATCTCCAGCCCCAGCATCCGGCGGATCGGGCTGCGCGCGCCGTCGGCCAC
>JACCDQ012141111.1_pt1 | contig 19385 bp, 17 predicted proteins | sample 7446031 | NCBI WGS metagenome assembly JACCDQ01 (sample SAMN15323442, study PRJNA562643) | freshwater metagenome | isolation source: river surface water | place: USA:Blue River Watershed | collected 2017-08-17
CAGGAAAGGCAAGGCCTAGTCCCCCAGATGTCGCCTCACTGCGGCGCTGTAGCGCCTCGAGAGATTTTGGTCCCGGAATAGCGGTAACCAACCGACGCTCTTGAGTCAATGCGGTAAGTGTTGTCATGGATAAAGTCTAAGCCATTATTTCCCACTCGCCAGCCCATTGGTTAGGCTTAGAAGATGAACTCAGAGTTAAGAAAGAGTGCTCCACTACTGGATGCTTACTTGAGCTACTTCGAAACTGAGCGCACAGCATTCACAATTCCGGGTCACAAGCAGAAAGCGCATCGCTTAGATGAAGGCCTTGGAACCGTGGTTGATTCAGATACGCCTCTGTACGGAGGTCTAGATGAGATTAAGTTAACTGAAGGAACGTTGAAGAAAGCAGAAGCGTTAGCCGCATCACTTTGGGGCGCAGATTACGCACGTTTTTCTACCGGTGGATCAACCCATGCAAATCAAGCGATTATCTTGGCCTTGGGAAAACCTGGAGACAAAATCGCTGTTACTCGCACAGCGCACAGATCAGTTTTAAGCGCATTAGTGCTTACGGGTCTGGAACCAATTTGGTTAACTCCTGAAATTGACGCAGCAACCGGTGTTCCAATGGGAATTCCGGTTTCAGAACTTGAGCGAGTTTTAGATCAAAAACCCATCGCATTACTTTTAACTGAACCTGGTTATTTGGGAACAATCTCTGAATTGCCAGCGTTGATTGCTAAGGCGCATGAAAACTCAATTCCAGTAATTATTGATGCTGCTTGGGGGGCTCACTTCGGATTCAATGCTGCTCTTCCGCAGCATGTATTGCAGCTTGGTGCAGATGCATTAATTACTAGCGTTCATAAAGCATTGCCTGGTTACAGCGCATCGGCTTTACTTCTGGCCCAAGGTAATTTATTGAATCTAGATCGCATTGAACAAAGTTTTGAAACTACCCACACAACTTCACCTGCGGGTGCTCCCCTTGCATCAATCGATGCATGCCGTGCATTGTTGGAATCACGCGGTGAAGAGCTAACAGGGCGACTGCTGAACAATGTGAATGCTTTCAAGAGCGCGGTTCAAAGTAATTTTGGTCAGCCAATCTTCCTAAATCCAGAACAATTTCCTGCTGGACGTTTTGATCCAGTAAAGATTGTTCTGCGTGCAAATGTGCTTGGCCTATCTGGAGTTGAGGTTGAAAAGCAGCTACAAAAAGCCAATATCCGCGTAGAAATGGCTGACCGTGACACCATAGTTTTCTTAGCTACTTTGGCTGATAGCGAGGATGATTTTAAATTCCTAGAAAATGCATTGGTTCCTATTTTAAAATCCCTACAAGGGCCTGCACGTGAAACCCAAACATCTCTTAGTTGGTCTGTGGTGCCAAAGGTTGGAATCTCAACTCGTGATGCTTACTTTGCAGATACCGAATTTGTTTCAGCAAAGGATGCAATCGGTCGAATTAGTGCAGATTTAATTGCGCCATATCCCCCAGGCGTTGCAGTTGTCGCACCTGGTGAAGTTCTAACAGAACAGATTGTTAACGGTCTTGCCGCAACACAGCAAGCAGGAGTTCGAATTGCATATGCAAGTGATTCAACCCTTGCAACCTATCGAGTAGCTAAGTAATTACTTCTCTGGGCTAGTTACTTTTCAGGGAAGTGACAAGCAACCTGATTCTTGCCCACAGTAACTAGCTGTGGCTCAGTTGTTGAACAAGCCTCTTGCGCCTTCCAGCAACGTGTGCGGAATCGACAGCCTGAAGGTGGGTTTGCTGGACTTGGTACATCGCCAGTCAAAACAATTCTTGTCTTCTTGCGAATTCGTTCTTGCTTTGGATTAGCAAGTGGAACAGCAGAGATCAGCGCCTTTGTATATGGATGCTTTGGATTATTGAAAATCTCTTCACGAGTTCCGATTTCAACAATCTTTCCAAGGTACATAACAGCAACACGTGCTGAAATATGTGAAACAACTGAAAGATCGTGAGCAACGAATAGGTAGCTAAATCCAAACTTCTCTCGTAGATCATCAAGCAGGTTCAGAATCTGTGCTTGAACAGAAACATCCAGTGCGGATACTGGCTCATCCAAAACGACTAGTTTTGGACGGGTAACCAACGCACGAGCAATACCTACGCGCTGGCGCTGACCACCTGAAAACTCATGCGGGTAGCGGTTTCCGAACTCACGAGACAGGCCACAAAGTTCGATCATCTCATCAACACGTGGATCTGAATCATCCTTTGCCATGCCATGAACGATTAATGGTTCGGCAACGATCTGACGAACAGTCATGCGTGGATTTAAAGATGCATAAGGATCTTGGAAAACAATCTGCATATCTTTGCGAACAGCACGGATTTCCTCGCGAGACATCGCATGGATTTCCTTGCCATCAAAGTAGATTTCACCAGCGGTTGGATCAAGTAAACGTAAGATTAAACGAGCTGTAGTTGATTTACCGCAACCAGATTCACCGACGAGACCAAGAGTTTCTCCAGGTGCAATTTCAAAGGAAATTCCATCAACGGCATGAATCTGCCCAACGGTTCGCTTGAGCATTCCGCGTTGAATCGGAAACTTCTTTTCAAGGTTTGAAACTCTCAATAGTGGCTCTGTCATTTGAGCACCTTCACAAAGTTGGGTTCATTTACTCGGTGACAACGAACCAAACGGCCAGCTGCATAAGTTTCAAGTTCGGGAACTTCAGTTAGGCACTTATCGATTGCGAATTCGCAACGAGCAGCAAATGCACAACCCTTTGGTGGGCGTGACATCACAGGGGGCGAACCAGGGATTGTGTACAAACGCTCTGAAGAAAACTCATCCATCTGAGGAATCGACTTCATCAAGCCCCATGTGTAAGGCATCAATGGACGTTCAAAGAGATCATCTACTGGTGCTTCTTCAACGATTCGTCCGCCGTACATAACAGCTACTCGATCGCAGATACCTGCGACAACACCAAGATCATGGGTAATCAGAAGTACTGCAACATTTAATTCACGGGCAGACTTTTCCAGGATTTCTAGGATCTGTGCCTGAATAGTTACATCTAGCGCAGTTGTTGGCTCATCAGCAATAAGAAGTTCAGGATTACATGACAAAGCCATTGCAATCATTGCTCTTTGGCGCATTCCGCCAGAAAACTGGTGAGGGTAATCATCTACGCGCTGCTGAGGATTTGGTACTCCAACAAGATTTAACATCTCAATGGAACGTTCCTTTGCAGCCTTAGCTGAAATTCTTTCGTGTACGCGAATCATTTCGGAGATCTGGTGACCAATTGTGTATACGGGGTTCAGAGAAGTCATTGGATCCTGGAAGATCATTGAAATCTCACCACCACGAATTTCGCGAAGCTCGCGATCTGGTGTTGTTAATAGGTCGATACCCTTCCAAAGAATTCGACCCTTTGGATATACAGCAGGTGGCTTTGGAACTAAGCCCAAGATACTCATCGCAGTTACTGATTTACCAGAACCTGATTCACCAACAAGGCCAACAATCTCGCCTGGGTTAAGAGTTAGTGATGCACCATTGATAGCTTGAACTACGCCATCGCTGGTATTGAAGTGCACATGCAAATCGTCGATATGCAATAAAGGTTGTTGGCTCACTTAACACCTCGCAACTTTGGATCAAGGGCGTCGCGAAGACCATCGCCGATTAAAACAATAGAAAGGGTGAGGAGAACAAGAACAGAACCAGGAATGAAGAATACAAATGGTTTATCTGTTAGGTAGTTACGTGAGCTAGAAATCATCACACCAAGAGATGGAGTTGGTTCGCGGAAGCCCACGCCCAAGAAGGCGTAAACAGATTCGCTAAGAATCGCACCGGCAACTGAGAATGCGAGAACAACGATGATTGGTGGAATCGCATTTGGACCAATGTGGCGCAAAATGATGCGCTTTGTTGTGGCACCTGTTGCTCGTGCAGCTTCAATGTATTCAAGCGATTTCACCTGCATCACTGATGCACGAAATAAACGGGTTGTTGAGTACCAACCTGTAAACACCAGTGCTGCCACGATTACCCAGAAAGATGAGCCAAATACAGTGATAATTGCAAAGCCGATTAATACGAAAGGAATAACCTGCCAGGTATCAATAAAACGGCTAATTAATGTGTCAACCCAACCACCAAAGTAACCAGCAATACCGCCAAGAGTTACGCCAACTAGAACAGAGATTGTTGTTACAACAATTGCGACAGTAAGCGATAGTCGAATTCCAAAGGTCACGCGGGTAAATACATCGCGGCCTAGATCATCAGTACCAAACCAGTGGCCATTGACTCCTGGGCTTACCAAGATGTCAGAACCTAGCTCGTCATACTTCCAGCCGCTGATAAAAGGCCCAACGATTCCAGCAACAATCAACGCTAGAAGAATCACTAGACCAACAATAGAAATTTTGTTTCCGAAGAAGCGCTTGCGCACATCTTGCCAATAGGAAAGTGAAACCGGAACCTGCTCTTCCATAGACATTAGTGCACCGCCTTCGCATCAATCTTGATGCGCGGATCAATCAGCGCATAACTAAGGTCAACGATCAAGTTAACAAAAGCTCCAAAAGCGATCACAACAATCGCTAGACCTAAAACAACCGGTGCATCTTGTGACAAGGCTGAATCAGCAATCGTTGAACCCATACCTGGTAGTGAGAAAACTTTTTCAGTTTGTACTGCAACACCAAAGATTGCGATTAATGAGGTTCCATAAACTGTAACAACTGGAATCAATGCGTTGCGTAGTGCATGGTGGAACCACACACGACGAGCTGATAAACCCTTTGCGAAGGCTGTTCGAATGTAATCGGCACGTAATACCTCAAGCAGGGAAGAGCGAAGCATTCGCGCAATAAATGCTGCATCAACAACTGCAACTACCAACGCTGGCAAGATCATTCCCTTCCAGCTATCTGTGGGAATGACGCCAAGGGCCCAACTTTGTGGCCATGGTTTAAAGAAGTTAAGCCAATCCCATCCCAACTGGAAAGGAAGCACACCGAATAAATACTGAGCTAAAAGTCCTGAAACGAATACTGGAATTCCCTGAATACCTACGGAAAACACTGTTCCGATGCGATCGCCGAGTGAGCCGCGCTTGATCGCGCTCGTTAAACCAACAGCCAAAGCAATAATTAATTGGAAAAGAGCGCCCCAGAACAGAAGGCGGGCGCTGGTAGATAAACCATCTTGCAAAATCGTGTTTACAGATTTGTCATTCTTGTATGAATAACCCAAATCGCCACGGAACAAATTGCCCCAGAAACGGAAGTATTGAACATAAGTTGGCTTGTCCAAGCCATATTTTCTTTCGATGTTGTCCAAGATCTCAGGTGGTAATGACTTTTCGCCACTCTTTAATGAAATCGGATCTCCAGGGATGATGAAGAAAAGTGCAAACATCAAGGTCACAGCAGCCCAGACCACCAAAAGGCTCTGGAGTAGACGCTTGATTGTGTAGGTAAACATTTCTCTCAATCTTACTGGTTAAGGCTTATTTAACTGAAATCTAAAGAGCAGTAAATCGAAGTGAGGGGCCCTCTTTCGAGAGCCCCTCACTCAAGGAACTAAATAATTAGTTCTTTACGATTTGATCGTAAACAATCATTCCAAGTGGAGTGATTGGGAATGTTGATGTGCTTGATGCAAGCACAACAGCAACTCCGCGGTTTACGGTTGGAACCATAACAATGTCAGTCTTTAGAGCTTGAACCTCAGCACGACGGTACTGGCTCTGTGCGAAAGACTTGTTTGTTGAAGAACGTGCTGAATCAACAAGAGCATCAAATGCCTTGCTGTTGTAACGCTCTAGGTTGTCTCCATCAATTGTCTTTGAGTGAAGAAGTGGGTACAAGAAGTTGTCAGCGATTGGGTAGTCAGCGAACCAACCACCACGAATGATCTGACCCTTACCTGAACGCATCTTTGAGAAGTAAGTTCCGTCAGCTGCGAATGGATCTAGCTTTGCAGGAATACCAACATCCTTAAGGTTTGCAACGATGATTGATGCAACCTTGTCCCAGCCAGCGCCATCGTTGTATGACAGGCGGATTGGAGAAGGAGTCTTGTTTCCAAGTGAAAGCCACTTCTTGTAATCAGCCTTTGCGCCATCAAGATCGCGACCTGAAGTTAATCCCTGTCCTGCCTTGAAGCCAGGAATTCCTGGTGGAAGTAGACCTGATGCAGGCTTACGAACACCTTGGTAGATAACTTCTGAGATCTGGTTCTTGTCAATTGCCTTCGCAATTGCTGAACGGAGCAACTTGTTCTTAGTTCCACCAACTGTTGGATCTTCCCAGTTGAAGCCCCAGTAGTCAGTTCCTAGAACAGTCTTTACACCCTTTGTTCCCCACTTGGTAAGGAGCTCTGTGTAACGACCAGCTGGAATTGGACCGTTGTCGCACTGACCTGATGCAAATGCGTTGTATGCAGCGTTTACATCAGAGAAAATCTTGAATGTAACCTTTGAAATAGTAGGTGTCTTTCCACCGTAGTTAGGGTTTGGCACGATTACAACTTCGCCACCTGCACGCTTTGTAATTGCCTTGTCCAACATGAATGGACCGTTTCCAACTAGCTTTGTGCCATCTTCTTCAACCTTCTCAGATGCGCCAACCATTGAAGTTGGGATTGGTGAGAACACTGAGTGGCTAACAATTGCTGGCCAGTCTGCAGTTGGGTTTTCCATCTTCACTGTAAGTGTCATTGCCTTGTCATCTGCAACTACTGATGATGCAGGGAATGCGCCCTTACCAGTTGAGTATGCATTCATACCTGCGATGAAATCACCGTGGTATGCAACCTCTGAAGCAAGCTTTGAATCAAGCGCGCGCTTCCAACCGTTTACGAATGATGAAGGAAGAACAGCTTCTCCGTTAGAGAACTTTAGGTTCTTCTTAAGTGTAAAGACCCAAGTCTTTGCACCATCTTTTGTTGTCCACTTTGATGCAACTTCACCGTATAGGTTTCCGTTTGCATCTGTATCTGTAAGACCATCAAAAAGCATTGTTGCTGTATTTGCACCAACAAGAGTTGATGTCAGAGCTGGATCGATGTGATCAGGCTCGCCTGCTGAGAAGTTCTGGCAATCGATGTATGCAGGAGTTGCAGCGTTAGCTGAAACAACTGTTCCACCGACAGCAAGGGTTAGAGCTGCAAGTACTGCAACGCTCTTTCCAAGTGTCTTTACCTTCATGTAAACCATCCTTTAAATAACTGCACTGACGAGGGTCATTGCATGGATTGGAGGGCTATTTGCTCTCCGAGGGTGGGCTTACTCTAGGCGAAATGTCCGTTTTCCCCAAGGTTTCTGCGTAACGTTTGCATTAAGTATGCGTAAAACGCACATTTGTCCAAGCTGGGCCTAGCTCTTCGAAATCCGAGTTTAGGTCGCTGCTTCGATGCCCTATGTAAAGCTCATCAATGTCATAGGACCTCTTCGCCTTTAGGTCAGCCACCATCAGGTTGTATCCCCCATGCGGAATCAAGAAATTTCCAGAGACATAAACAATGAATCTGCTGCCATCGGCCAACGGATAGGAGTCTGAGGTGTCCCATTGAGTTGAATTGAAAAAGTAACGAATAGAGGGCCGACGATCGAAGAACCCTTTATAGATCGCATCATGATCATTGTCTTGAACCCGGGTGTACAAAAATGATTGATTATCAAGTGCAATTGGATAGTAGGAGCTTCTGCCAGCGCCAGAGCGCATCACAGTGGTTGCGCCATCTTTCAATGTGAAAATCTGGCCATCCCGTTCAAAGAGAATTGTTTTTCCATCGGGTGAATAGAAGGGCATCGATGATTCCGCTTCGCCTGATGTTAAATATTTTTTGCGCCCACCACTCTGAGAAACAGTGGCCAGTACTCCATTTTCCTTATAGATGATCCTTTCGCCATCAGGTGAAAACTTTGGATCCTCATCGCGAGCGCCATTTGGTCCAGTCAGATTTGTTGGCTCGCTCCACTGATCCCCATTCCATCGCGAAACAAATACATCCCAATCCTTTTCAATCAGCCCGGAGTCTGAACCCATAAAGGTGATGGTCTGCCCATCGGCCGAAAAATGCGCATTGATGGGTGAGACCATCCCTTTCCATTGGGCACCAACTTGCGTCTGCTTGCCGCTTGGAAGATCCACCATCCATAAGGTCGCATCCCATGCCTCATACGAGCTATACCGGTGATAGATCAAGGTTCCATCAAGAGTCGGAATAGAGCTTCTGGTGTGTGCAATAAGAATGGAAGAGATTGCGACGATCAGGACAGCTAGGAGTGAGAACCCGACACGCCTTTTCATAAATCCCTCGCGTAACCCCTTGACCAGGTCTTGGAAATCTGTAAGGTAACCTAACACAAAGCGGTAGGTTTCCTAACACAACGGCGTGGGCTATTTGTGGACTTACCCAAGTACGCGACAGGAGCAGTAAATGAATAAAAAGCGCTTGTTAGCTTCATTTGCAATCTTTGCACTTGCAGCAGGAAGCATGGTTGCAGCTTCAAGTACAGCAACCGCAGCAACTCGCACAGTAACTGTGTGGTCCCCTTATAAAGGCGGAAACCTAGATCTCTGGAATGCAGCAATTAAGCGAATTGAAGCCGCAAACCCAGGACTAAAGGTCACATCAGTTGGATCAATCGATATGGCTAAATCACTTGCCGCAATTAACGCAGGAAACGGCCCAGATATTTCAGTATCAAATGGTGCAGGTAACTTGGGCTGGTTCTGCGGATCCGGTGCATGGCAAAACCTCAACACCTTAATCGCCGGTAGAAATGGCTTGAATGTTAAATCAACATTCAGTGCTGCAGCGGTCAATTCGACAATTTCAAACAATGTTCGTTGTGCACTTCCATTGAATTCAGAGGTTTTTGCTTTCTTCTGGAACAAGGATCTTTTGGCGAAGGCTGGATACAAGTCAGCCCCAAAGACAACAACAGAACTTCTAGAGGCTTCAAAGGCTCTAACAACATTTAACGCTGATGGCAGCATCAAGACTGCAGGCTTTGTTCCATGGGCTGGTTACTACGGCTTCGATATGGATTCAATGTGGCTTGGTCAAATGTTTGGTGCAAAGTGGTACGCAGGTGACCGCTCTTCAGCTTTCGCATCAGATCCAAAGTGGGCAAAGGCTCTTAACTGGCAGAAGGATTTCATCGCAAAGGTTTATGGCGGTGGAAACTTCGAGAAGGGAAGCAAAGCGCTCACTAAGTTTGTTGCATCACGCGGTGGCGAATGGGGTACAGATCATGACTTCATGACTGGCCGCGTTGCAATGAAGTGGGATGCCAACTGGATGGCACCTATGTTCTGTACTGGTGACGACTGGTCTATGGCAGATAAGTGCACATCAAAGGTGAACTTTGGTATCGCAGGATTCCCAACATCACCTGACAACACATCTGCATACGGTTCTGGTGTTGTTGGAGAAGCGCAGATGGGTATCTCTAAGGGTTCAAAGAATGTTAAGGATGCATGGATCGTTATGAAGGGTCTTGCAACTGATACAAAGCTTGCAGCTGCATGGGATAGCGCAAATGGTGCCCCATCAACACTTCTATCAAAGGATGCACGTCCTGCGAAATATCCAGATTGGTACCAGCCAATTTACGATGTTGCAGCTAATCCAAAGTCGGCATATCACGCAATGAAGAACACTGGCGAGCACCAAGAGGAAGCATTGCTTCAGAATCTCATGGCATCTTGGCAGGCTGGTGATACCTCAAATCTAAAGTCAGCACTTGCTGATTTAGCACAAAAGGTTAACCAAATCATTTCGAGAAATAGCTAAAAGGAACAACCTAGTTCATGTCGCAAACGAGGGTAAAAGCAAGCGCCCCTTTCCAAAAGAAAGGGGCGCTTGCTCCACCCCGAAAATCACTTAAGGTTCCCCGCCTTTTCATCTTCTTATGTCTATCCCCTTGGTTGTTTGGAATTATTTTCTTTACCGCCTACCCAATGGTGACCTCTTTCTATCAATCCTTTACAAAGTTCAATTTGATTGACTCTCCACAATGGGTTGGTTTAGAAAACTTCAACCGAATGTTTTTTGAAGATGATGACTTCTGGATTTCCCTTAAGAATACGATTTGGATTTCAGCGGTAAGCATTCCGCTAAGAATCTGTTTTGCGATCTTTACCGCGTGGGTATTAACAAAGCCTAAGCGAGGAAAGAATTTATATCGAACTATTTTTTTCCTACCTTCAATGGTTCCAGCAGTTGCTGGCACCATGGTCTTCACATACATTTTTAACCCAGCTTATGGTCCAATCAATAAGATTTTAGAAAAGATTGGAATCGATGAGCCACCATTCTGGTTCCTAGATCCAAAATGGTCGAAATGGGGTCTTATTCTCTTGGGTCTTTGGGGAATCGGCGACACCATGATTATTTTCTTGGCTGGCTTGCTTGATGTTCCAAAGTCTCTATATGAGGCAGCGGAATTGGAAGGTGCTTCTGCTTGGCAGTCCTTCCGTTACATCACTCTGCCTTTGATGACTCCAGTTATTTTCTTCTCAACAGTTACCGGCGTTATTGGCAGTTTTCAGTACTTTACCCAGGCATTTGTTGCCGCAGGACAAGTAAATGACTACTCGCACTCTATGTATTTCTATGCAACCCACATCTATCACAGCGCATTTAAGGCCTACGAAATGGGCTACGCATCTGCTTTAGCTTGGTTCCTATTAGTTATTACCTTGCTATGCACACTGGTAATCCTAAAAACCCAGAAGCGTTGGGTTCACTATCCGAACGGATCCTTATTCAAATGAGCATCTTTACCGCAGAACAACGCGCAGTCATTGATGCTCAGTCAATTAAGGCTCGCCGTGCCAAAAAGTGGAACAACTTTTTACACATGGTTGGCAATCACTCCCTCCTAATTGCACTGTCGGCGATCTTCATCTTGCCTTTGTACTTAGTGATTGTGATTTCTTTGATGAGCAAAGGTCAAGCCGAAACTCGTTCATTGTGGCCAACCCCATTTGTATGGCATAACTATGTCGAGGTCTTCACCGCTGTTCCATTTCTGAAGTGGACCCTCAACACCCTCTTTGTTTCAATTATGGGAACTATTGGAACGGTCGTTTCAAGTGTGCCCCCAGCATATGTATTGTCGCGATTACAATGGAAGGGCCGTCAAACTACCTTCATCATTATTTTGTCCACAATGATGTTGCCCGGCCAAGTAACGATGATTCCTGTGTACATTATTTTTTCACGGTTGCACTGGATTCCTTCATTCTTGCCTTTGATCGTCCCAAGCTTCTTTGCCAGCGCTTTTTCAATTTTCTTGCTTCGTCAATTCTTCACATCTATTCCCGATGAAATCTCTGACGCGGCACGCATTGATGGTTGTTCAGAGTTCAAATTAATGATGAGAATCATTGTTCCTCTTGCAAAGCCAGCAATTTCAGCGATTGCACTCTTTGCATTCCTGGGCTCTTGGAATGATTTCTTTGGTCCTCTTCTGTATATCGTCGAGAATCAAGATTTATGGACTTTGGGAATCGGCCTCAATGCATTCCAGGGCGAACACCACGTTGACACAAATATGATGATGACTGCCTCTGCGCTTTTTATGGCTCCTGTTATCGTTATCTTCTTCTTCTCGCAAAAAGTCTTCATTGAAGGCGTGACTTTGACTGGAGTTAAAGGCTAAATGCACGCCACCCCTGCAGTCCCATCCTTAATTCGTGAGCTCAACGAGCGCAGCGTTTTAGACACTTTGCGCGCGCATGGAGCGCTGCATGCGGCAGAGATTGCACGTCATATTGGCCTTTCAAAACCAACAACCGCAGACATTCTTCGATCTCTAATAGATACCGGATTAATTCAGGAGTACACGCCTGGAGAGGATGATCCCAAGCGTGCTCGCTCAGTTTACGAGGCGGTCAGCGATTTAAAGGTCTCATTGGCTATCGATATTGGTTCACGATTTATTCGTGCCGCTGTTGGTGACCTCAATGAAAAAATGCTTACTGAAACATCTGTTGCAGTTAAATCTTTGGCCCTGAAAGATTTAGTAGCCGTAATGCACACAGCAGTTAACGCTGTGTTGAAACAATCTGGATACTCTCTTAAAGATGTTGCTTCTCTTGTTGTCGGAACTCCAGGTGTCGTTGATCAAAATACCGGAATTGTTGCAATCGCCGGAACGATTACCGCTTTGGATGGCGTGAATCTCGCAGAACTATTAAAGAAAGAGTTCGGTATTGCCCCAACTGTTGAAAACGATATCAATCTGGTTACCGTAGCCGAACAGGCAGCAGGACATGGTCGGGGAATTGAAAACTTTGCCGTTCTTTCTGTTGGTTCAGGTTTAGGTTCAGGCTTAGTACTCAATGGAAAAATCCACCGTGGACATCGTGGCGCTGCAGGTGAAATTTTCTATGTGCCATTCGGCGATCCATTAGATACACATCGCGATGCAACAAATCCCTCTGGTGACCGAATCGCTGAATTAACTCGTGGGCTAGCTAAGAAGTTTAAGAACTCTGTTTTGCAAGAGCCATACTCAACTGTTGATATTTTGAAGGCAGCAAAGGATGGCGATGAGCTAGCACAAGCGGTTGTGAAGTTAGAGGCAGAGCGCATCGCCTTGTATGTAGCGGCGATTTCAGCAGTTACCGATGTTGAACTTATTGTTTTATCGGGTGGTATCGGACGCCAGGCATCCTTCTTCTTAGAGCCGATCAAAAAGCTTGTAAGCGCTGTGGTGCCCTTCCCTCCACGTATTGAGGTTTCAACCCTTGGGGATACTGGAATCCTCGTTGGTGCGCTTAATATCGCAACAGCAAATAGCTGTGACGCCGTGTTCTTGGATAAGCACAAATCATCACGCCCACTTGCTGGGTCTATGTAATGAAACTTGCTGTAATTGGTGGGGGCTCTACCTATACCCCCGAATTAATCGATGGCGTGATCAAGCGTCATGCACGCCTACCAATTACACATATCCATCTTGTAGATATCGAACCAACAAAGCTCGCAATCATCGCAGCCTTTGCTAAACGAATGATCAAAGCAGCAAATGTTGATATTGAAATTGAGTTCGGCACAGATCTTCGTGCGGGTGTTCGCGGTGCAAGCTTTGTTGTCTCGCAGTTTCGCGTAGGTACACAAGCTGCACGACACCGAGATGAACTATTGGGCCGCAAATACGGCTTAGTTGGACAAGAGACAGTTGGTGTCGGTGGCTTTGCTAAAGCGCTACGTACGATTCCAGTTGCACTAAATGTTGCCCAAACAATTGCTGAAGAAGCTCCGCATGCAATTTTGCTTAACTTTACAAATCCAGCGGGATTAATCACACAAGCCCTAATCCAACAAGTTCCACAACTCACAACTGTTGGTCTATGTAACGTGCCTTGGAATACCCGCATGGAGGTAGCAGATGCGATGGGTGTTTCATCTACCGAAGTTAACTTCGACTACATCGGACTAAACCACCTTTCCTGGATCCGCGGAGTTGAGGTAAATGGCCAGGATCGAAGTACTGAGGCAATAAGGGCATTTCGCGGATTGACTATCGATAAAGCAAAGCCTGGAGATTCGCCTGCTTGGACTCAAAGCTCTATCGATATGTTGCAGGCCATCCCAAATTATTATCTTCTTTACTACTACTCTGAAAAAGAGTGGATTGATTATCAATCTAAGAATCCAACCCGTGCCAGCGAAGTTATGAAGATAGAAGAAGTGCTCATTGAAAAGTTCAAAGATGAAGCACTTGTTACAAAGCCAGAGGAACTCATGCAGCGCGGCGGAGCTTATTACAGTGATTCAGCCGCCGAATTAATGGCTGATATCCACACCGATGCAGGTACAACCCACATCGTAAATACCCTCAATAACGGCGCAGTACCAGGGTTTCCAGATGATGCCGTGATGGAGATTCCTGCAGTCATCAGCGCCAAGGGTGCAAGCTCCATTAAGACAACCGCCATGCGTGGAGATATCGATGGCTTGGTGCGCTCTGTAAAAGATTTCGAACTACTAACTATTCAGGCTGCTGTACATGGCGATGAAGAGAGCGCGCTGCGAGCTTTGATCACAAATCCAATTGGTCCAGATATTGCTCAAGCTCGCGAATTGTGGGCAGATCTTCGAAAAGAAAACGCTGGAATGATCGGACTTTTCAATGAGTAAGGTGATTCTTGGAATTGATGGCGGAGGAACTAAGACACACGCCTGTATCGTCGATCTTGATGGAAATGTTTTAGGAACAGCAGCTAATGGTGGAGCAAATTGGGAACGATCAGGAATTAACTCTGTTCAAAATAGTTTAAATGCAATTATTGATGAGGCGTTGAGCTCTGCTTCGGTTTCCCGTTCCGATATTGTCGCTTCGACCTTTGCCTTAGCTGGAATTGATTGGGAGGAAGATCTTGATCTCTTTGTTCCAGTGATTAAGGCTTTAGCTCTTGATGGACGTTGTGAACTAATAAATGATTCATTCGCTGCATTATTTGCTGGAGCACCAAATGGAATTGGCTGTGCTTCTATTGCTGGCACAGGTGGAAAGTCAGCTGGCCGTGACGGCGTTCGAACCGTTCAATCAATGGGAATGGATCTTGGTGAGGGCGGCGGCGCAGGGCAATTAATTGCGCTGACCTTGGACAGCATTGCTCGTTCTTTCCATGGAATATCAGCCCGCACACAAATGTTTTCTACCGTTCCGCGAGCGTTGGGTTATGAAGACCCAAAAACATTTTTCACCGCAATTGCCCGCGACAGAGTTCATCCAGATGAATCTTTAGCACCCGTGATCTTTGATTTAGCTAATGCTGGGGATTCTGCAGCAGTTGAGGTGGTTTCACATGTTGCAAAGCAACATGCACGGGATATTCAAGGGATTGTGTTGCAGTTGAACTTCCCAGCGGGTGCAATTCCCGTTGTACGCGCTGGTGGGCTCCACACAGCCAATTGCGCCGTATTCAACGATGCATTTGAGTCTGAACTTCGCTTACTGGTCCCCCAAGCGGCAATGTCTGTATTAGATATCGCGCCGGTGTATGGATCTGTTGTGCATGCCGCTAACCGTTACTTCGGAAAAACTCCTGAAGGATTTGTATCTCAGCTTCATTTGGCCGCGCAGAAAGTGGAGATCTAGTGCAAACAATTACCCTGAACACTCATCAGCAAGAGATCGCAGATGCATTTTGGGCTGATCACAGCACAAAGCTTAGCTTTGAGATCAAAGTTGTATCTTCTCGTCCGGCAAATCTTGAGGGCTACACAATTGAGGCGACCAGAAACGGCTCAGCGGTCTCTGCAACTATAGGTATCGCGCTTGACCACAGTCTTCGATATGCACTCAATCACCTCCTTCGCTGGTCGCAAGGCTCAGAAAAAGAGTTAAAGATTGAAGAAGGGCCAGATTTTCCAATTAGAGGTGTCGTTGAAGGTTTCTACGGAAAGCCTTGGAGTCACGAGCAACGTATTCGTGGATTAAAGAACTTTGGTGACTTCAATATGAATACCTACTTTCTTGCGCCTAAAGATGTGCCGTGGCAACGATTCAACTGGCGTCAGCCTTTTGAATCAGAGTTCTTGGCAAAGACCGCAGAACTCACTGAGATAGGTCGTAAGAACGCAATAGATATTGTTACCTGTGTATCCCCTGGCCTATCAGTTAAATATTGCGACGAGAGTGATGTCGACGCGGTATTGACCCGCTACAAGCAGCTATTTGATCTCGGAGCCCGTCATTTTGGAATGCTGTGGGATGACATTGCTTGGGAGCTTCAACACCAGGAAGATATAGATACATACCTATCAACAGCTGCTGCTCATGCCGATTTCACAAATCGAGTCTGGAACAAGTTAATCGCTTTAGATCCGAAGGTTTCTTTAACTGTCTGCCCTATGCATTATTCAGGTCGCGGAAATGAGCCATACCTTCAAGAACTTGGAAAATCTTTACACGCGCGCATTAATTTAATGTGGACAGGTCGATCCATTATTTCAGAGTATTTAGATATTTCCGATGCGGTGATTTTTGAGCGCACCACTCTTCGTCCCCCTTTGTATTGGGATAACTTCCCCGTTAATGATGGCGGATTACAAAAGAATCTATACATCGGACCGGTTCGTGGCCGCGAAGTGGGGCTTCAAAAGTACTCCGCTGGACTTGTTTCTAATCCAATGCTGCAATTTGAGATGTCACAAATTCCGCTTTTTACTATCGGTGACTACTTATGGAAAACAAGTACATATAACCCTGATCAATCATGGGAAAACGCCTTAGTTGCATTGATTGACCACGAAGAGGATCGGATCGCACTAAGAAAATTCTTACGCACGTCTATGGGCACCGCAGTGGGCGGAGATCCAGCTCCTGATTTACGTCAGGTGTTTCGTAAAGGCGTGACTCACTGGCGTGCGGGGCGACTCGTTGAAGCTGGACAAGTTTTCATTGATGCTGGCGAGGATATTGTTCAAAACTTCGGTTACCTGGCATCTCCTAATTTTTCAAAACCATTAATGATTGCAGAAATTGAGAAGTGGTTAGAAAAGTATTTAATTGGCGGAGAAGTTCTCATTGGGTTAGGAAAAGTTCTGGCCTCCTGCTCATTTGATACCAATAAAAACTGTATTTCTGGAACTCCTCAGCAGATTCAAGAGCTTGCCGATCTAAAGGAGCGCCTGGAAGCCCATCGCAAGAATCTCTTTGGAGATCAAATTGAAGGACCTATTAACGAACTAATGGCTGAACTTCAAAGTTAAGGAATCAAAATGAAATCGGTTTTTATCGGAGATAGCGTTACAGATTGTGGCCGCGATATCGAACCTCCATTTGGCGATGGATATGTACGTGAAATTTCACGCTCTGGTGCTTTAAGCGGTGAAATTATCAATGTTGGCACTAGTGGGCACCGCTTAGTAGATCTAGAAAAGCGCTGGCTATCAGATGTTTTAGAACACCAACCTTCACTGGTTTCTATTGCAATTGGCATCAACGATACCTGGCGTAGATACGATGATAATGACCCAACTAGTGCTGAAGACTTTCGTGATCGCTACCATCGATTACTTACTTGGACTAAGGCTGAGTTAAATCCGCGCTTTGTCTTGTGCGAACCTTTTCTTTTAGCGGTACGAGAAGAGATGAATTCTTGGCGCGAGGATTTAAATCCCAAGATCCAGGTTGTTCATGACATGGCCAAGGAATTTAACGCGGTACTAGTCCCATTTGATCGGCACTTAAATGCCCTTGCAACAAGTATGCCCATGGCAGGTCTAGCAGAGGATGGAATTCACCCAACACCATTTGGTCATCAGGAGGTGGCCAAGCTGTGGTTGAAATCTGTTGAATTAATGTAGGTGAGACTGCTCGTTAAGAGTACGCAATGCGCGCAATCCATCGCTTGGCCAAATACTCACCGTTGAAATTGAGCAGGGTGAAACATCGATATGGAAGATACTTTCTGCCGGTCCACCAATAACTACCTTGGCTGCGGTCTTAATAGTTCCATTGTGCGTAACTACTGCCACGCGTTGGCCTGGATATTCAGCAGCGATCTGGCTTAAAGCAGCATCAATACGAACTGCAACATTGTCGTAGGACTCTCCTTCGGGTGGAGCAAAACCAGTTGATGAAAGCCATGCTTGGTAATCGGCTGGATACTTTTCTTTGACCTCTTCAATTGAAAGTCCATCCCAGATTCCAAATGAGCATTCAATCCAAGCCTCTTCAAAGGTAATAGGAAGCCCTGTTGCTCGTGAAACCGCTTCTGCAGTTTGAGTCGTGCGCTTAAGAGGTGAAGCGATGATGACCTCTGGATTTAACTTTGCAACAGCTGCCGCAACTTTTTCTGCTTGTGCTAAACCAATGTTTGTTAGCTCTGGGTTTAATGGACCATCGCCAGAGAATTTTTTAAATGGAGTTAACACAGTCTCGCCATGGCGAATCAGAAAAATTGTTGTTGCTTTTTCCGTGGACAGTAAGCGTTCAGTTAAATAATTTTGTTGAATCTGAACCACTTCTCCGCCACCTGCTTGTTGATCAAGGGCTTTATTTGCAAGGCGATCAGCGTGTGAGTTTTCATCGCGCGGGATCCAGGTATATGCCACCAAAGATGGGTTATGTGCGGAGCGAGCAGATTGAGCTAAAACTCGCATATCTGCATGCTTAATCTGCCAACGACCAGACATTTGTTCGACAACCAACTTGCTATCCATCTTGACATCGACAGTTGCCGTTGAATCGATTTCGTTTATTGCCGTTAAACCAGCGATTAATCCGCTGTATTCGGCTACGTTATTTGTGGCCACGCCAATAAAGTCATACAGCTCAGCGATTATTTTGCCGTTTTCTGTAATAACAGAGCCGTATCCGGCAGGCCCTGGGTTACCTCTAGAACCACCATCGGCGGTTAGTAGGAAATGACGTGCCATTTAAACTCCACGCACCAGAATGCAGCGGCACTCTTCGCAGCGCACAACTTCATCCTCGGCTAATTCAGCAATTCTCTTCAATTCGATGGTGTTGATTGAAAGGTTGCATCCGGTACACGCTCCGCCAACAAGTGCTGCAGCTCCTGCCCCACCAGTTGTTTCGCGGATTTTTTCATATAGATCTACCAATGTCTTTTCGATGCTCTGCAATGTTGCGCTGCGGTCTTTTGCAATCGCATCCAAATCATTATTGATTGTTGCCAGAGCATTTTCTTTACGAATCTCAAGATCTGCAATAACTGCAGCATGCTCTGCTTCTTCGGCTTTCAAAGTTGTAATCCGTGAATTGATCTCATCCACGCGCATCATGATCTCTAGCTCAACCTCTTCAAGTTCTGCGCGACGCGCACCAAGTGTTCCGACTTCGTGTTGAAGTTGTTCAAGCTCTTTAGGTGACGCGCTTCCGCCATTAAGACGAGCTTCATCACGGGTAATTCGAGAAACGATCTGTTCTACATCACCTTCGGCACGCAATAGCTCGCGCTTCACATCATTAAGTTCTGTCTCTGCAGCAATTCGCAGATCTCGAGCGTTGTTTGACTTAACGGTGGTGCTGGCTAGTTCTGCTAATTCTAGAAGGGTTGAAGCCTTGTGGCGAAGTGAAGTTGCCTGCTGATCAAATCGCTGAATATCTAAAATTGAGCGCTGGTCGCTTGGAGATGCCTTCATCGTTGTTTTCTCCTGACCGCTTATGTAAGTGTGGGTTAAGTTTAGGTCAGCAGGTAGTGAAAGCCAAATAACTCTGTAATACAGTAAATCTATGAGTAATTCATTGGTTGAACGTTCCTTTAAGCACATGGCGTGGGCCAACAAGCAGTTGCTTGAAATACTGAAATCTCTTCCTGATGAAGCAATCAACTTTTCTGCTTGGAATCCAGATTGGACCGTTGGAACAATTGCACATCACATTGTGATCGCCGA
>JACCDQ010412561.1_pt1 | contig 19363 bp, 15 predicted proteins | sample 7446031 | NCBI WGS metagenome assembly JACCDQ01 (sample SAMN15323442, study PRJNA562643) | freshwater metagenome | isolation source: river surface water | place: USA:Blue River Watershed | collected 2017-08-17
CGCACCAGCAGGCGCTGGCCCAGGTGGTCTTCCAGCGCCTTCACCCGCAGTGACACGGCGGCCAGCGTGAGGTGCAGGCTTTGCGCGGCGGCGCGGAAGCTGCCGTGCTCCACCACCGCGTTCAGCGCTTCGAGTTGGCGGGCGTCGAGCATGGTTAATTAAAATTTAACTGGATATAAAAGCAATCAAAACAGTTTAATTCAAAGGCCGTGTTGGGCACACTGCCGGGCATACACACAACAACGCCGTTGCTTTGGAGCCCGCCATGACCCTGACCTTCCCCACTTTCACCGCCGGCATGGTGCTGAGCATGTCGCTCATCATGGCGATTGGCCCGCAGAACGCGCACGTGCTGCGCATGGGCCTGCAACGGCAGCACCTGTGGCTCACCGTCGCGGTTTGTGCCGTGGCCGACATTGCCCTGATTTCGCTCGGCGTGCTGGGCCTGGCCCAGTTGGGCGGCTTGAGCGACAAGCTGCTGGGCGCGCTGATCGGTGCCGGCGTGCTGTTCCTGGGTGTGTATGGCTGGCAGGCGTTCCAGCGTTTTCTGCACCCGCAACCGCTCGCGGTGCTCAAGACCGACGACGGCCAGACCCGCCACGCACCCGCCCCGGTCAGCCAGCGCCAGGCCATCCTGTCGGCCCTGGCTTTCTCCTGGCTCAACCCGCACGCCTGGTTGGACACAGCGGTGCTGATCGGCACCGCCTCGCTGGCCTACGGCCAGGGCAGCACCGTCTTCGGTCTGGGCGCCGCCACCGGGTCGCTGGTCTGGTTCCTGCTGCTGGGTGCTGCCGCCTTCTGGCTCGGGCGCCGGCTCAATTCGCTGCACATCTGGCGCGTGCTGGACGGCGCGGTGGCGCTGATGATGTGGGGCACGGCCGGCTGGCTGCTCACCTCGCTGGTTTGAAGGAGCCACCATGAGCTCGCTGCGCCCCGCCGACGCCCCGGTCACCATCTTCGGCCCGGATTTTCCCTTCGCCTACGACGACTGGCTGACCCACCCGCATGGCCTGGCCACGTTGCCGGCCAGCGCGCACGGCACCGAGGTCGCCATCGTTGGCGCCGGCATGGCCGGCATGACGGCGGCCTACGAGCTGATGAAGCTGGGCCTCAAGCCCGTCATCTACGAAGCCTCGCGCATGGGCGGGCGCCTGCGCTCGCAGCCCTTCGAGGGCGGTCAGGGCGTGGTGGCCGAGCTGGGTGGCATGCGCTTCCCGGCCTCCTCCACCGCCTTCTTCCACTACGTGAAGCTGCTGGGGCTGGAGTCGAAGCCCTTCCCCAACCCGCTCACGCCCGCGGCCGGCAGCACGGTGGTGGACCTTGAAGGCCAGACCCACTACGCACGCACCTTGGCCGACCTCCCGCCGCTGTTCCGCGAAGTGGCAGACGCCTGGGCCGCCGCGCTGGACGAGCTGGGCTTCGGCGACCTGCAACAGGCGCTGCGCCAGCGCGACGTGCCCCGGCTCAAGGCGCTGTGGGACGCGCTGGTGCCGCTGTGGGACGACCGCACTTTCTACGACTTCGTGGCGCAGTCGAAGGCGTTTTCGAAGCTGTCGTTCCGCCACCGCGAGGTGTTCGGGCAGGTGGGCTTCGGCACCGGCGGCTGGGATTCGGACTTCCCCAACACCATGCTGGAAATCCTGCGTGTGGTGCTGACCGGTTGCGACGAGGACCAGCACCTGATCGTGGGCGGCGTGCAGCAGGTGCCGCTGGGCCTGTGGGCACACGCGCCCGAACAGATCGTGCACTGGCCGGCCGGCACGTCCCTGGCCCGCCTGCACGGAGGCGCCACACGGCCGGGCGTCACCGCCATACGCCGGGCGGCATCCGGCCAACTGGCGGTGACCGACAGCTGGGGCACCGAACGCACATACCCCGCCGTGCTGGTCACCTGCCAGAGCTGGCTGCTGACCACACAGATCGCGGTCGAAGAGTCCCTGTTCTCGCAGAAGCTGTGGATGGCGCTGGACCGCACGCGCTACATGCAGTCGAGCAAGACCTTCGTGATGGTGGACCGCCCGTTCTGGAAGGACGTTCAGCCTTCGACCGGCCGCGACACCCTGAGCATGACGCTGACCGACCGGCTCACGCGCGGCACCTATTTGTTCGACAACGGGCCCGAAAAACCCGCGGTGATGTGCCTCTCCTACGCCTGGATGAGCGACGCGCTCAAGATGCTGCCCCACCCGCCGGCCAAACGGGTGCAACTCGCGCTCGACGCGCTCAGGAAGATCTACCCCACGGTGGACATCGCCGGCCACATCGTCGGCGACCCGATCACGATTTCGTGGGAAGCCGACCCCTACTTCCTCGGCGCCTTCAAGGGCGCCCTGCCCGGCCACTACCGCTACAACCAGCGCATGTACGGGCATTTCATGCAGGACGGCCTGCCCGAAGCCGAGCGCGGCATTTTCCTGGCCGGCGACGACATCTCGTTCACTCCGGCCTGGGTTGAGGGCGCGGTGCAGACCTCGCTGAATGCCGTGTGGGGCATCGTGCACCAATTGGGCGGGCGCTGCGCGGCGAGCAACCCCGGCCCCGGCGAGCGTTACCCGCACATCGGGCCGGTGGCCCTGCCGGATTGAAGGGCGCGCCATGCCGGTGCACACTGCGCCCATGCAGCCCCTCACCGTGGCCCTGTGGCAAACCCCGTACGCCGACCCCACCTCGCCCGTGCCCAGCCCGCAGGCGATGGCGCAGACGCTGGAGCGCTTGGATGCTGCCGCCGCCCAGGCCAGCGCCGCGGGCGCGCACCTGCTGGTCACGCCTGAGATGGTGCTGACCGGCTACCACCGCGATCCCGACTGGTTGCGCACCGTGGCCCAGCCGGCCGATGGCCCCTGGGCGCAGGCGGTGGCTGGCATCGCCCGCCGCCACGGTCTGGCGCTGGTGTACGGCTACCCGCAAGCAGCGCCCGGTGGACAGCGCCCCTACAACGCGGCCCAGGCCATCGGGTCCGACGGCGTGGCGTTGGCGAACTACCGCAAGGTGCGTTTGTTCGGCGAGGTGGATGCAGCGCGTTTCAGCGCCGGCCCGTCGGGGCCCTGCACCTTCAAGCACCTGGGCTGGTGCCTGGGGCTGTTGATTTGTTACGACGTGGAGTGGGCGGCATCGGTGCAAGCGTTGGCCGAGGCCGGCGCCGATGCGGTGCTGGTGCCCACCGCCAACATGCCGGAATTCGACGAGGTACAACGCGAGCTGTTGCCCCGGTACGCAGCAGAGCAGCGGGTGCACCTGGTGTATGCCAACGCCTGTGGCGCCGAAACCGGCCTGTCGCCCGGCCTGACCTACGGCGGCTGGAGCACGGTGGTGGACCCGCAGGGCCAAGTCCTGGCCCGCGCCGGTCGGGGGGATGAGCTGTTGCTGGCCACCTTGTCGCCCCACCGTTGACTCGGTGTCGGCGCCAGGGCGTTGCCCATCGTTGGCGCGGGTTGGTCTGAAAGGGCGCGTCAGCGCGTGAGCCAGCGCCGCGCCGCGTGGCTGCCCGCGTCCACCACGGCCACCATCAACAGCATCGCGCCCAAAATGGTGGCGGTCTTGTTCATCTGGAACAACCCCATGTGGAAGGCCAGCAGTTGCCCCAGGCCGCCCGCACCCACCACGCCCAGCACGGCGGCGGCGCGGATGTTGTTTTCCCACCGGTAGAGGGTGTAGCTCATCAGCTGCGGCAGCACCTGGGGCAGCGTGGCGTACAGGAACACCCGGCCGTTGCCCACGCCGTGGGTGCGCAGCGCGGTGCCCGGGCCGGGCGGGGCGTTCTCGATCGCTTCGGCGAACAGCCGGCCCAGCACGCCGGTGGTGTGCAAGGCCAGCGCCAGCGTGCCCGCGAACGGGCCCAGCCCGGCCGAAATCAGCAGCAGCGCCGCCCACACCAGTTCCGGGATGCTGCGCAGCGCGTTCAACACCAACCGCGTCAGCGAGCGGGCGCGTGCCGCATCGCCGTCGTGCAGGCGGCTGGCGGGCAAGGCCAGGGCCAGCCCCGCCACCGCCGCCAGCCCGGTGCCCAGCGCCGACATGGCCAGCGTTTCCCAGGCGCCCACGGCCACCTTGTGCAAGAAGTCGGGCGAGGTGTCGGGCGGGAAAAACTCGCCCACGAAGCGCCCCATGCTGACCAGCGCCTCGCGCGAAAAGAAGGCCGCCCACTGCAAGTCCAGCGACCAGAAACTGGCCACCACCAGCGCCACGATGCCCAGCGTGAACCAGCAAGCGGTGCAGCGCGCGTTGAACAGGCGCGGCGGCAGCCGGTAAGGCAGGTTGGCCGCCTGGGGCCTGGGGGTGTTCGGCGTGGGGCGGTTCATCCCAGCACCTTGCGCAGCCAGGCGCTGGCGCGGTCGGCCAGCGCCACCAGCGCCATGAACACCAGCAGCATGGTGGCCACTTCGCCGCCTTCAAACATCTTCATCGAATTGTCCAGTTGCTGGCCCAGCCCGCCCGCGCCCACGAAGCCCAGCACCACGGATGAGCGGATCGCGCATTCCCAGCGGTAGACGGTGTAGCTGGTCAGCTCGGCCGCGTTGGCCGGCAACAGGCCGTAGGCGAAGGCTTGGAGGCGCGAGCTGCCGTTGCGCAGCAGCGTTTCGGTGGGGTGGGCGTCGCCGCTTTCCAGAATTTCGCCGTACACCTTGCCCAGCATGCCGCCGTAGGTGAGGGCAATGGCCAGCACGCCCGCCGTGGGTCCCAACCCCACCACGCGCACAAACACCAGCGCCCACACCAGCTCCGGGATGCTGCGCAGCACGATCAGCAGCCAGCGGATGCCCTGCCGCACCCAGAACGGCCCGCGCGCCATGCGCCCGGACAGCGCGGAGATCGACAGCACCCGGGTGTTCATCAGCGTCAGCGGTATGGCCACCCCGAGCGCCAGCGTGACGCCAGCGGTGGCCATGGCCACGGTGCGCCAGGTTTCGCGCGCCACCATGGCCAGGAATTCGGCGTCGTGCGCCAGTGGCCAGAAGCTGCCGAGGAACTGACCGGTGATTTTCAGGTTGTCGGGCTCCAGCAACACCCAGGGCCGGAATTCGGTGGCCACGGCCAGGGGCCACAGCAGCACCGCGATGGCCAGCATCCAAAACAGGCGGCCCAGCCAGGCCGGGTCGCGGCGGGGCGGGAGCGAGGGGGCGGCGAACACGGCAATCCCCTCAGCGGCAGTGCATCACCACGGGTTGCGGGCCGTCGTCGGCCAGGGCGGGTGGGGGCACCTCGCCGCGCAACTCGTGTTCGTGCTGGGCGTACAGCGCGGCCAGCCGCTCGCGCGTCACCTCGGCGGCAGGCAGGTCGAACGCCAGCGCACCATCGCGCAGGCCGACGATGCGCGGGAAGTGGGCCAGCGCCACGTCCACCTGGTGCAGCGTGGCCACCAGCGTGGCACCGTGGGTGTGGGCCGCTTCGCGCAGGGTTTCAATCGCCTGACGGGCGCGGGTTGGGTCCAGCGCCGACAGGGGTTCGTCCACCAGCAGCAGGCGCGCGCCCGCGTCGGTGGCACCGGGCAGGGGGGCGAGTGCGGCCAAGGCGCGGGCCAGGCCCACCCGCTGCCGCTCGCCGCCCGAGAGGCGGTCCACCCGCTCGAACAGCTTGTCGGCCAGGTCCAGCCGGTCGAGTGCCGCGTGGGCGCCGGGAATGTCGGCCGGGTAGAACAGCGAGCGCACGCTGGCCAGCAGCCCCAGTCGCGGCAGTTGGCCGGCCAACACCGCCGTGACCACGCGCTGGCGGGGCGGCAGCGGCGGCACCTGCGGCGCCAGGAACAGCTGGCCGCGCAGGCGTTGCAGCGCGCGCCGCGGCAGTTGCCAGGGCGTGGCGCCGTCGAGCTGCAACTGGCCAGCCGACGGCGGCAGCGCACACGCCAGCACCTGCAGCAGCGTGGTTTTGCCGGCGCCGGATGGGCCGATGACGGCCACCTGCTCGCCCGGGGCCAGCGCCAGCGTCAGCGCGCGCAGCGCCGGTGCGGCGCCCGGCCGCGCTGCCGGGTGCCGGGCCGACAGCGCTTGAAGTTCGAGCTTCAAGGGAAGCGCCCCGGCGTTACAGCAGACCGGCGCTGCGCGCGGCCGCTTCCAGGCCCTTGTAGTTCTCGGGCTGGGTGGCGATGTAGCGGGTGGCGCGGTTCAGGCGCAGGATCTCGGCCTGCTCCGGTTTGGCCGGGTCCAACGCCAGCAGGGCGGCTTTCACCTTGTCCTGCAGGGTTTTGGGCATGTCGGCGTGCACCGACCAGTTGTAGTTGAAGTAACCCGGCGTGGTGTAGAACACGTCCACGGCTTTGGTGTCCACCTTGTTCTCGGTCACGAACTTCTTCCACACGGTGATGTCGAGCGCGGCGGCGTCCACCTTGCCGCTGACCACCGAGGCGATGGTCGCGTCGTGCGCGCCGCTGTAGGCGATGCGGCGGAAGTCCTTTTCGGGGTTGAGGTTGGCGGCGAGCAGGAAGCTGCGCGGCATCAGGTGGCCGCTGGTGCTGCTTTGCGAGCCGAAGCTGACCTGCTTGCCCTTCATGTCGGCCAGGGCTTTGATGCCGGAGTCGGTCTTGGCAATGAACACCGACTGAAATTTGGTGTCTTCCTCGCGCTGGGCCAGCGGCACGATCTTGCCGCCCGAGCGGAGGTTGGCCTGCACGTGGGTGAAGCCGCCGAACCAGACCAGATCGACCTTTTTGTTGACCAGCGCTTCGACGGCGGCCGGGTAGTCGTTGACCGGGGTGAACTCGACCTTCAGGCCCAGCGCCTTTTCCAGATAGGCAGCCAACGGGGTGAACTTGCGCACCTGTTCGGTGGCGGCTTCTTCGGGGATGGTGGTCACCCGGAAAACGGTTTGGGCCTGGGCGAGGGTGCCGAGGCCGAGGGCGGCGCAGGTCAAGAGTGCGCTGAAAGTGCGGCGAGTGGTGTGCATGAGGGTATCCGAATAAGAGGGATGCCCGTATTAGAACCCGGCCCGGCCGGTTTTACCGGTCATGGGGGCAAGCGGGGGTATAAAGCGGGGCATGGCCCAACCCCATTTTGTCCAGTGCTACCAGGAAGACCAGGCCGCGGTGCGGGCCGAACTGGCCCGGGGCCTGCTGGGGCGGCCGGCGCAGGTGGCGCCCAAGTTTTTCTACGACCCGCTGGGCTCGCGCCTGTTCGACGCGATCACCGCCTTGCCCGAGTACTACCCCACCCGCACCGAGGCGCGGGTGTTCGCTGAGCACGCAGCGGCCATGGCGGCGCACGTGCCCGCGGGGGCGGTGATGGTGGACCTGGGTGCGGGCTGTTGCAGCAAGGCGGCGCGGCTTTTCCCGGTGCTGCAGCCGGCGGCCTACGTGGCGGTGGACATTTCGGTGGACTACCTGCGCGAAACCCTGGTGCGCCTGCAACGCGAGCACCCGCAGCGCCCGATGCTTGGGCTGGGCTTGGACTTTTCGGCCGATCTGGCCCTGCCCACCGCCGTTGGCGATTGGCTGGCCGAGCACGGTCGGGCGCTGGCACCGCGTTGCGTGTTCTACCCGGGGTCCAGCATCGGCAACTTCACGCCGCCGGAGGCCTTGCGCCTGCTGCGACAAGCCCGCGCGCTGTGCTTGGAAGGTGGGCCGGGTGGCGGGCTGTTGATCGGGGTGGACCGGGTGAAACCGTTGGCTGTGCTGGAGCCGGCGTACGACGATGCACTGGGCGTGACGGCCGCGTTCAACCGCAACCTGCTGCTGCACGTGAACCGCCTGCTGGGCACCGATTTCGCGCCCCAGCGTTGGCGCCATGTGGCGCATTTCAACGTGGCCGAGTCGCGCATCGAGATGCACCTGCAGGCCGATGGCGCGCAGACGGTGCGCTGGCCCGGGGGCGAGCGCCACTTTGCCGAGGGCGAGCGCATCCACACCGAGAACTCCTACAAATGGACGCCGGAGGCGTTCGAGGCGTTGTTGCTGGAGGCCGGTTTTGCCACTCCGCGGGTTTGGGCCGATCCGCAGGGCTGGTTCAGCGTCTTCTGGGCGCTGGCCTGAGCGGTTCTGCCGTTCAACCCGCGACCGAGCGGAACCCGGCCAGGATGTCGTTGCGCTCGGGCGGGAAGTAGTTGCGGTAGCGGCGGTGGCGCAGGCGCGGGTGGGTGGCGGTGCTGGCGCCCTTGAGCACGGGGCGGCCGTCGAACCAGGGTTGCGAATAGTCGCGGTAGGGGTGGGCGGTGAAGCCAGGAAAGGGGGCGAAGGGGCTGGCGGTCCATTCCCACACCCGGCCCCAGGCGAAACCGGGTTGGTGCGCGGCGACTTCCCATTCGGCTTCGGTGGGCAGGCGGCGGCCGGCCCAGGCGCACCAGGCCTGTGCCTCGAAGGCGGTGAGGTGGCTGGCCGGGGCAGAGGCGTCCAGTGGCTGCCAGCGGCCAAACATCTGTTGTTCCCAACCATGCGGTGCGCGGCGCAGGTGGCGCGGGGCCTGCGCGCCGGTGGCCACGCGCCAGGCCCAGCCGGCGTCGCTCCAGCACCGGCGTTGGGCGTAGCCGCCGCTCTCCACAAACGGCAAGAAGCTCGCCCAAGTCACTGGGGCCGCGTCGATCTCGAAGGCCAGCACCGCGATCGGTTGGCGGCCGCACTCGTTGTCGAACGCGAAGCCTGGGCCGGGGTGGCCCAGCGTCCAGGCGGTGGCGGGCACTTGCAGCGGGGTTGGCTCGGCCAGGTCAGTTTGCTCCTGTGGGGTGGCGCCGTTCGGTGAGGCCGCCTCGCCGGGGTCGAAGCCCAGCGTCTGCGCCATGTAGACCGCCGCTTCGGCGTGCATGTCTTCGTGGAACAGGACGAGCCGGAAGAAGTACAGGCCCGGGTCGGTGTCGGGCGCGTCAGCCAGGCGGTTCAGGGTGTCGCGCAGGCTGTCGGCCAGATCGGCGCGGGTGGTGGCCAGATCGGGCAGCGGCAAGTGCCAGCGCCGGTTGTGCGGCACGGTGCTGGAGTTGTAGCAGGCGTCGGCGTCCTGGCCGCGCCGGGCCTGGCGGGCGGGTGCACGGGGTATGTCGGGGTCGGCGGCGGTGCCCAGGTGGCGCTGCGGGTTGCGACCGATCCACCAGTCGGCGAACCAGCCGATGTGCCCGATTTCCCACAGCGGCGGGTTCAGCTCGCCGGTGCAGGGCACCTGCAGGTTCGGGCCCAGGGCGCGTTCGTAGGCGCTCAGCAGCGCCAGGGTGCGGCGGCGGCTGTCTTGCAGCGCCACGGCCAAGCCGTCGCGGTCCAGGCGGCGTGCCGCGGTTTCGTCCACAATGCCCATCGAACAAGCGCCCATGATGTCCAGACCCTCACTTTGCATTGTCACCCCCGCGCTGGCCGATGCCAACAACGGCAACTGGCAGACGGCGCGGCGCTGGGCCCGCCTGCTGTCCGGCCATTATCGGGTGCGGCTGGCCAAGCAGTGGCCCGATGGTGGAGCTGTGGACGACGGCACACAGGTGTTGCTGGCCCTGCACGCGCGCCGCTCGGCGGCCAGCATCGTGGCCTGGGCCTGCGCCCACCCGCAGCGGCCGTTGGTGGTGGCCCTTACTGGTACCGACCTGTACCGCGACATCGCGGTGGACGCCGACGCCCAGCGTTCGCTCGCCCTGGCCACGCGGCTGATCGTGCTGCAGGAGCAGGCGCCGTTCGATGTGCCGACCCCGTGGCGCGACAAGTGCCGGGTGGTGTTCCAGTCCAGCACCCGGCGCGCCACCCTGCCCAAGACCACCGCGCACCTGCGGGCGGTGGCGGTGGGCCACCTGCGCGACGAAAAATGGCCCCAGACGCTGTTCGAGGCCGCGCGCCTGCTGCGCCCGGACGAGGGCATCCTGCTCGACCACATCGGCCACGCGCTGGACCCGACGCTGGGCGGACAGGCGCAGGCCACGGCCGCCACCTGCCCGCACTACCGCTGGCTCGGCGGCCTTGCGCATGCGGCGGCGCGCCAGCGCATCCAGCGCGCGCACCTGCTGGTTCACCCCAGCCGCATGGAAGGCGGCGCCCACGTCATCATGGAAGCGGTGCTGTGCGGCACGCCGGTGTTGGCCTCGCGCGTGCCGGGCAACGTGGGCATGTTGGGCGGCGGCTACGCCGGCTACTTTCCCCCAGGTGATGCGCCGGCGCTGGCCGACTGGCTGCGCCGCTGCCGTGCGGACATCGCCGCGCCCGACGGCGTGCTGGCGCGCTTGCAAGCACAATGCAGCCAACGCGCCGCGCTGTTCGAGCCCGCCGCCGAACGGGCCGCCTTGCGCGCCGTGATCGATGAACTGTTGTAGAAGGAAAGTCCCATGAATGCCCCCGCCACGCCCGCCCAGCCCCGCCTCACCAGCCTGTCGCACGGGGGCGGCTGCGGTTGCAAGATCGCGCCCGGCGTGCTGTCGGAAATCCTCAAGGGCACCAGCGCCATGCCCATCCCGAAGGAGCTGCTGGTGGGCATCGAGACCGCGGACGACGCGGCGGTGTACCAGCTCAACGACGAGCAGGCGCTGATCGCCACCACCGATTTCTTCATGCCCATCGTGGACGACCCGTTCGACTTTGGGCGCATCGCGGCCACCAACGCGATTTCCGACGTGTACGCCATGGGCGGCACCCCCATCATGGCGCTGGCGCTGGTCGGCATGCCGATTTCGGTCCTGTCCACCGACACCATCGGCAAAATCCTGGAAGGTGGCCAGAGCGTGTGCCGTGCGGCTGGCATCCCGATCGCAGGTGGGCACACCATCGACTCGGTCGAGCCCATCTACGGCCTCGTGGCGCTGGGCCTGGTGCACCCTAAGCGCGTCAAGCGCAACGCCGACGCCCGTGTGGGTGACCGGCTGGTGCTGGGCAAGCCGCTGGGCGTGGGCGTGCTGTCGGCGGCGCTGAAAAAAGACGCGCTGCCGGCCGAAGGCTACGCGCAGATGATCGCCCACACCACCAAACTGAACACCCCCGGCCCGGACCTGGCCGCGCTGGCCGGCGTGCACGCGCTGACCGACGTGACCGGCTTTGGCCTGGCCGGCCACGCGCTGGAAATGGCGCGCGGCTGCGGCGCCACGGTGCGCCTGGCCATGGACCGCGTGCCGCTGGTGGACGGGGTGCGCGAGCTGGCCGCTGCTGGCATGGTCACCGGGGCCAGCGGGCGCAACTGGGCCGCTTACGGTGCTGAAGTGTCTTTGTCCGAGCACGTGGGCGCGGTGGACCGCGCGCTGCTGACCGACCCGCAGACCAGCGGCGGCCTGCTGGTGGCCTGCGCGCCCGAGGCGGTGGCCGAGGTGCTGGCCACCTTCCAGCGGCACGGCTTTGCCGACGCGGCCGAGGTGGGCGAGATCGCCGAGGCCCAGCCGGGCGGCATCAAGTTACAGGTGGTCTGACGGCGCTGCGCTCGACCCTTCCGTTCCGTCAGCCCGGCCCGGCTGGGCGCGACCAGAAATCCGGCTGCCCGTAGCGGCTGCGCAAAAAGTCGATCCACAGCCGCACCCGCAGCGCCAGGTGCTTGCGCTGCGGGAACACCGCGTAAATGCCGTTGGGTGGCGCGGCAAACGTGTCCAGCACGCTTTGCAGGCGCCCCGCCGCGATGTCGCTTTCCACCTCCCAGATGCTGCGCCAGGCGATGCCGTAGCCGGCCAGGCACCACTCGTGCAGCACCTGTCCGTCCGAGCAGTCCAACGGCCCGCCCGGGCGCAGGTGGATCAGCTCGCCCGGCTTGCCGTCGTCGCTCGGGGGCAACTGGAATGCCCAGCCGCGCGTTTGCGACGCGTCCGACGACAGGGTGAGGCAGTCGAACCGCGCCAAGTCGTGCGGGTGCTGCGGCTGCCCATGCTGGCGCAGGTAGCGTGGCGTGGCCACGCACAGGCGGCGGTTGTCGGCCAGGCGGATGCTGACCAGCGAGGAATCGGGCAAGTCCCCCACGCGCACCGCGCAGTCGTAGCCCTCGGCCGCCAGGTCGATCACGCGGTCGCTCAGGTTCAGCGACACGGTGACCTCGGGGTGCAGCTCGCGGAATTGCGGCACCAGCGGCGCCACGTGCCGGCGCCCGAAGCCGGCCGGCGCGGTGATGCGCAGGTGCCCCTTGGCCTTCACGCCCCCGGCGCTCACGCTCGCCTCCGCGTTGGCCAGGTCGGCCAGCAGGCGCTGGCAGTCTTCCAGAAACGCGCTGCCCTCGTGGGTGAGGGTGATGCGCCGCGTGGTGCGCACCAGCAGCTTCACGCCCAGGTGGGCTTCCAGCGCGTCCAGCCGCCGCCCCACGATGGCCGGCGCCACTCCTTCGGCGCGCGCGGCGGCGGTCAGGCTGCCCTTGGTGGCCACGGCCACGAAGGTTTCCATGGTTTTGAGTTTGTCCATGGCGCGGGTTACCGTGTCCAATGGTTTGAGAGTGACTCCGCTTGCTTCAGCACCAGTTCGACGGCCTCCATCTGTTGATCGGGCGGGTATTTCCACTTTTGCAGTGTGCGCCGCACCAGGATGCGTAGCCGTGCTCTCACGCTCTCGCGCACCTGCCAATCCACCGTGGTGCTGGCGCGCAGCTTCTCAGTGATTTCTACGGCGATCCTTTTCAGGATGTCGTCGCCCAGCTCGCGCACCGCACTCTCGTTGTTGGCCAGCGCGTCGTAGAAGGCGATCTCGTCCGGGCTCAAACCCAGTGCGGCCTCGCGTTCCAGCACCGCCTGGAACTCCTTGGCCATGTCGATCAGCTCTTCGATCACCTGCGCCGTCTCGACGGCCCGGTTGTGGTACTTGCGCAGGGTCTCCAGCAGGCGGTCGCCGTACTTCTTCTCCTGCACCACGTTGTTGCGCGCCCGGGCCTTGATCTCGTCGCGCAGCAGCTTGTCCAGCAGCTCCACGGCCAGGTTCTTGGTCTTCATCTGGCGCACGTCTTCAAGAAACTCTTCCGACAGCAAGCCGATGTTGGGTTTGTCCAAGCCCGCCAGCGCAAAGATGTCGGCCACCCCATCGGCCACGATGGCGTTGTCCAGGATCTGCTTGAGCGCGCTGCTCTTTTCCGCATCGCTGCGCTTCTTATCCACCGTGGTGAACTTGTTGATGGCCGCCTTGATGGCCGCGAAGAAAGCAATCTCCTGGCGCAGCGCGATGGCCTCGTCCAGCGTGCCGCAGAGCGAAAACGCCTTGCTCACCGCCGTCATGGTGTCCAGGAAACGGGTCTTGCCGTCTTTCTGGCCCAGGATGTGTTCTGCCGCTGGCACCAACAGCGACACCGCATGGGTCGTGAACGCGCTGTAGTCAAAGCCGTGCATCAGCCCGCGCACGATGTCCATCTTCTCCATCAGCACCGCCAGCGCCTCGGCTGCGTTGTGCGCCGGGTCGCCCTTGCCCTTGGAGTCGGTGTAGTCCTTCAGCGCCGCCTTCAGCTCGTTGGCAATGCCGATGTAGTCCACCACCAGACCGCCGGGCTTGTTCTTGAACACCCGGTTCACCCGCGCAATGGCCTGCATCAGGTTGTGGCCCTTCATGGGCTTGTCCACGTACATGGTGTGGCACGACGGCGCGTCGAAACCTGTCAGCCACATGTCGCGCACGATCACCAGCTTCAATGCATCCTTCGGGTCCTTGAAGCGCTTCTCCAGTCGCTTCTTCACCTGGTTCGTGTAAATGTGCGGCTGCAGGTGCGCCTTGTCGGCGGCCGATCCGGTCATCACCACTTTGATGGCGCCTTGCTCCGGGTTGGCGCTGTGCCAGTTGGGCCGAAGCGCCGTGAGCGCGTTGTAGAGCTGCACACAAATCTCGCGGCTCATGCAGACGATCATGGCCTTGCCGTCGATGACGCTGAGGCGCGCCTCGAAGTGCTGCACCAGGTCTTTGGCCACCTGTTGCAGGCGCGGCTCGGCCCCCACCAGCTTCTCCAGCGCAGCCCATTCGCTTTTGGACTTCTCGCGGACGGCCACGTCCTCTTCGTCTTCAAAGACTTCGTCCACCTGGGCGTTGAGCGCATCAATCTCGGCCTGCTTCACGTCCAGCTTGGCCAGTCGGCTCTCGTAGAAGATCGGCACGGTTGCGCCATCGTCCACCGCGTCTTGGATGTCGTAGATGCTGACGTAGTCGCCAAACACCGCGCGGGTGTCTTTGTCTTCCAGCGCAATCGGCGTGCCGGTGAAGCCGATGAAGGTGGCGTTCTTTAGCGCGTCGCGCAGGTGCTTGGCGTAGCCGTACACGTACTTGCCGGTTTTGGTGTCCAGCCGGCCCTTCATGCCGTACTGGCTGCGGTGTGCCTCGTCTGACATCACCACGATGTTGGACCGGTCCGACAGCAGCGGGTGCGCGGCTTCACCTTCCAGCAAGGCGAACTTCTGCACCGTGGTGAAGATGATCCCGCCCGCCTCGCGCGAGGCCAGCATGTCGCGCAACTCGTCGCGCCCGGTGGCCTGCACCGGCGTGGTGCGCAGCAAGTCGCTGGCGGCGCTGAAGGTGCCGAACAGCTGGCCGTCCAGGTCGTTGCGGTCGGTCACCACCACCAGGGTGGGGTTCTTCATCTCCGGCTGCTGCAGCAGCTTGCCCGCGTAGCAGGCCATGGTGATGCTCTTGCCCGAGCCCTGCGTGTGCCACACCACACCCGCCTTGCGCGAGCCCAGCTTCACCTCCTTGCCGTAGGTAGCGCGCTCTTCGCGCACCTCCAGCAGGCCCTTGTCGACGTCCTGTGCGGCGATCACGGTGGCCCGCACCGCCTCGCGCACGGCGTGGAACTGGTGGTAGCCCGCGATCTTCTTGACGATGCTGTCGCTGTCCTGCTCGAACAGCACAAAGTGCCGCACGTAGTCCAGAAACAGCTCAGGCTTGAAGAAGCCGCGCACCAGCGTCTCCAGCTCCATCTGCAGGCGCGGGCGGTCGTTCTCGTTGGCAATGGTGCGCCAGGGCAGCATGCGCTCGGCATCGGCCGTGAGCGAGCCCACCCGGGCGGTGAACCCGTCGCTGATCACCAGCGCCGCGTTGCAGTTGAACAGGTCGGCAGCTTCGTCCTTGTAGGTCTGCAACTGGTTGAACGCGTCCCAGATGTCGGTCTGCTCGTTGGACGGGTTTTTCAGTTCAATCACCGCCAGCGGCAGCCCGTTGACGAACACCACCAGGTCCGGCCGGCGTGGCTGCTTGCTGCCCGCCACGGTGAACTGGTTGACGACCAGAAATTCGTTGTTCGACGGCTGGGCAAAGTCGATCAGGCTGACCAGGTCGCTGGTCTTGCTTTCACCATCGGCCTGGGCAAAGCTCACGTCCACCCCGCCCAGCAGCAGCCGGTGCACCGCCCGGTTGCGCACCACCAGCAGCGGCTCGCTCACCGTCTGCAGCGTGTGTGCTGCCTGCTCCAGCGCGGCAGCCGGAATCTGCGGGTTGATGCGCGCCAGCGCGGCCAGCAGCCGCTCGCGCAGGACCACCTGCCCAAAGTCCGCCCGCTCCGGCCAATCGCCTTCGGGCGCGATGTCGGGCCCGTGGGCGAACTGCCAGCCCGTCTGCCGGAACCAGTCGATGCACAGGTCTTCGAGTTGTTGTTCGTTCAGCATCTCAAGGCTCCAGAACTTCCCAGTGGCCACCCTTGTTGGGGCCTACCCGCCTCAGACGGCCCTGCTCCTTGAGCTTTTCAACTTGCTTCAGCACACCCCGCTTGCTGATACCCAGCCTCTCTCCCAGTGCTTGCGTGGTCATGGATGGCGCGTCTTTCAGCAGTTGAAGAATCTGTTCCTCGGTCTTGAGCGAGTCTTCTGGTGAACTTTCTGGTGAACTTTCTGGTGAACTTTTCGGGGCAAGTTCATCACGCCAGGTCATCTCCAGCACCGAATGCTCCTGCGGCTCGAAACGTTCCAGCAGCCGCACCCCATGCCCCAGATCCTGCCAGCCGTGCAAGATGCGCGACATGCCCGAGCCCGCCCGCTCACCCAGGCCGATCATCAGAAACATCTGCTGCATGGTGCGGTTGCGGCAGTCGCTCACGCCGCCCTGCAAGGCCAGCGCCGCCGGCACCCGCAGGCCGCCCGGGTTGCGAAAGCTGAAGCCCGCCGGCTCCTTCACCACCAGCACCGACAGGCGCCCGGTGAAGTCCGCGTGCACCAGCGTGTTCACCAGCGCCTCGCGCAGCGCCTTGTGCGTGGGTGTGTCGTCCTGGCGCACGCCGTCTTTCAGCACGAACGGCACCTTCAGGTCCGCCGTCAGCCGCGTCACCACCCGGCGGTAGAAGTCGAACACATTGCCCGACCAGGTGCCATCGGGCACCACGCGGTCCAGCCAGCGCACGCTGGTGGCGTAGTCCGCCGGGCGCTCCTGGTAGTCCAGAAAGTAGAACGGCAGCGCCTCGCTGATCGAGGGCCATTGCCCGAACATCAGCAGCCCCGCCACCGTCAGCCCCGCTTCGCCGGTGGCGCGGTCTTCGCGCCAGCCGCCCAGCATGCGCAGAAAGCCCTCGTCGTCCAGCGCCAGCCAGGGGTGGTCGGGCTTGTCGGCGCGAAAGATGTTGCGGTAGGCCTTCAGGCTGTCGGCGTCCAGGTCTTTCAGGCCAAAGTGCGGCAGGATGCGGCTGTCCCGGCTGTCCTCCACCTGCTCGGCCAGCATGCGCTTGACGTCTTCGTCCGCCAGCGGCCGGTCGCCCTCGTTCAAGCGCCGGTAGGTGTTGCCGCCCAAGGGGTTGGTGGTGAGGTACACCGGGCGCTGCTGCCGCCGGGCGCGCGGAATCTCCACCACCAGCAAGGTCTTGCCGTCCACCGCCCACTCGCGCACGTGGGCATCGGTCAACAGGTTGACGCTGACCTTCTGGCGGTTGTTGAGGTTGTTGAACAGCTCGGCCCGCACCTTCTCGGCATTCGCTATGCCCGCCGGCTCAAAGCGCCCTTGGCGCTCGCGCAGGCCCAGCACCACCACACCGCCATCGGCGTTGGCCATGGCGCTGTAGGTGGGCCAAAAGTCCTCGGGCAAGGCGCCCTGGCCATCGCGGCCATTGGCCAGCTTGCATTCCAGCGAGACGGATTCGCGCAACAGCGACAAGTCTTCGAGCGATTGAAGATCGATCATCCGTGCTCCACCTTCTGCCGGATCCAGCCGATGCACAGGTGTTTCAGTTGTTGTCCGTTCAGCATCGCCATCCCTGATTGTTCAAAGCAACAGATGCTTTCCGTTCCGGATATGCGAGGAACTGTAGCTGGTTACAGAGGCTGGCAGGCGACAGCTTCGGTTTGCGATGAAATGAGAAACGTCATAAATATCAATCACTTACCTCTCCTTTCACCACCCCTTTTCCGGGTTTGTGTGAAATAAACCTTGACCAAATTTGGTTGGTTTCGGTATCATCAACTGCAATACGGCCGACGCCTCTGCACTCTGTGTACGCGTCGGTTTTCATTTGTGCCGCCGGTTCTGCTGTCAGAATGCCCATGCTTCCCACCCCCGGACGGTGCCCAAGTCGTTCAATGACACGGTTTGGTTCTGCACATTGGGAAATCCGTTCTCGAGCAAGTCTCTGACCCGCTGTCCCCAGCTCGAGTTGGGGCAGATGACTCGAAGCAGGTACTGCATCAGACAGAAGTAAAAGAATGGGCGCCTACTGTTTAAGCCAGCAGGCCACGACTTGGGTGCGCATCTTCTCGGGCTCGGCCTTGCCGGCTTGGTTCCACGGCAAGGCCGCACCGGGCGACAGCTGGGCGCAATCCACCAGGGTCTGCCAGCGCGCTTCCAGCGGCACCCAGAAGACGTTCTTCTCGGTGTAGTAGTCGCGCACCTCCAGCTCGGCTGCCACGTCGGTGTCGTAGGTGCCGGGGTAGTCGGCCGGGTCCATGTAGTAGTCGTGCGCGGGGTCCTGGAACTGGGCCTTGAGTTCCTGCTGGCGTTCTTCGAACGCGTCGGACACGTACTTGATAAACAGCAGGCCGAGCACGATGTGCTTGTAAACCGCGGCGTCCAGGCTGGGCAGCAGCTTGTTGGCGGCGGTCCAGAGCTTCCTTTCGAGGTCGTCGAAGAACTGCTGTTCAGTGGCGTTCATGAGATTTCGCTAAATTTGGCAAAGGCCCAGGCAATATACCCGTCTGCAGGTTGGCTACGTTAGCTGAAACCTTTGAGTAAGCTTTCCCGGTTCTATGGCTGCCAATTATGATTATTTTTGTCATGAGTGACTGTTGGAATCCTTCCGCAATGAAGGCTCTAGGCTCGACTACAGTTGATGCCATGCAAAGTGGGGCAATGTGCCCATCTTCCCCTGCTGTTTGACTCTACTGGAGGTTCTCTCATGACCGCTCGCACCACCACCGGCCGCCTGCAAGTGGCCACCGCCCTGTACGATTTCGTCAACCAGCAGGTGCTGCCCGGCACCGGGGTGGACCAGGCCGCGTTCTGGGCCGGCTTCGACGCCATCGTGGCCGACCTGGCGCCCAAGAACATCGCCCTGCTGGCCGAGCGCGACCGCCTGCAGGCCGAGCTGGACAAGTGGCACACCGCCCACCCCGGCCCGATCCAGAACATGGCCGCCTACCGCCAGTTCCTGGAGACCATTGGCTACCTGGTGCCGCCGCCCAGCGGCGTGAAGGCCACCACCGCCAACGTGGACGCGGAACTGGCCGTGCAAGCCGGCCCGCAATTGGTGGTACCCATCCTGAACGCGCGCTACGCCCTGAACGCCGCCAACGCCCGCTGGGGCAGCCTGTACGACGCGCTGTACGGCACCGACGCCATCCCTGAAGCGGACGGTTGCGAGAAAACGGTCAATGGTGGCCCGGGCTACAACGCAAAGCGCGGCGCCAAGGTCATTGAATTTGCCCGCAACTTCCTGGACGAAGCCGTGCCCCTGGCCAGCGGCTCGCACAAGGCCGCCACCGCCTACGCCATCGTGGGCGGAGCGTTGCAGGTGACGCTGCAAGGCGGTGCCACCACCGGCCTGAAGGACGCCGCGCAACTGGTGGGTTACCAGGGTGAGGCCACCGCGCCCACCTCGGTGCTGCTGGTGCACAACGGCAACCACATCGACATCGTGTTCAACAAAGCCACCGCCATTGGCGCCAGCGACGCCGCCGGCGTGGCCGATGTGGTGCTGGAAGCCGCTCTGTCCACCATCCTCGACCTGGAAGACTCGGTCGCCGCCGTGGACGCCGAAGACAAGGTGCTGGGCTACAGCAACTGGCTGGGCATCATCAAGGGCACCCTGACCGAGTCGTTCGAGAAGGGCGGCAAGACGTTGACGCGCGGTCTGAACCCCGACCGCGTGTACACCGCCCCGAACGGCGGCGAGGTGCGCCTGCACGGCCGCAGCCTGATGTTCCTGCGCAACGTGGGCCACCTGATGACCAACCCGGCCATCCTGTACACCGCGACCGACGGCACCGCGCGCGAAATCCCCGAAGGCATCATGGACGCGGTGGTCACCACCACCATCGCGCTGCACGACCTGAAGGGCCACGGCGCACTGCCTAACGGACAGGGCATCCGCAACAGCCGCACCGGCAGCGTCTACATCGTCAAGCCCAAGATGCACGGCCC
>JACCDQ010551885.1_pt1 | contig 19356 bp, 37 predicted proteins | sample 7446031 | NCBI WGS metagenome assembly JACCDQ01 (sample SAMN15323442, study PRJNA562643) | freshwater metagenome | isolation source: river surface water | place: USA:Blue River Watershed | collected 2017-08-17
GCACTAGCTTTACTCATGCCAGTAGCATCCATAAAGCCACTTTGGTCACCTTTAGCTGCTGCTACTGCGTCTGATACTGTATAACCAGTAGTTTTTCCTGCTGTGTCTTTATTAGTTACAATTGAGCCATTATCCAATGCTTGATAGATAGCGTACGGATTGACACCAGATGTAGTGTTACCACTTGGCAAGAATGGCTGTGTAATGCCTTTTAATAATTGAAACTCTGCAACCGCTTCATTGGCAGATTTGATGTTGGTTTGTATTGTTGGTGCAATTGTTGCATCGTTGTATGTTAGCAATGACGTTAAAGATGTTGCTGGCTTTGTTGTAACTCCATTGACTGAATTATTAACAAATGTGTTAGTCGTTGCATCACGTACGCCATATTGTAAATTTGGTGCAGACAATAAACCTTTAAGCTGTGTGACTTCTGCTGTATTGGCAGCTTTTTCTGCCGTAATAATTTTGCCTATTTCTTTAGTAGATAATCCAGCATCTTTTAATGCTTGTCTAGTTTCATCAATCTCAATCTTTTGTGCTGTGCGTAATGCAGTAGCTTGTACTGTTTCAGCTTTTTTAATCTGTGTATTAACTGTATTAACTGCACTAGATATTGAAGTTAATGGTTTAGATAGTTTGCCATCATAAGTACCAACATAATATTCTACCTTACCTTTGTCGTTAGTTAGTTTAACAACTTCACCTGGTGGTAATGATGCTGGCTTCTCATCTACCGTGACAGCAACTAATGCTTTAACTTTATCTTTAGTAGCAGCAGTTTGAGCAGCAGCAGCTTTTTGAGCAGAAGTAACTACACCCAAATTAGACATATCAGCAGTACCACCACTACCTATAGTAGCACCTATACTGCCATTAGTTATCATTACCATATTATCCCCTCAACTGCGCTAGTAAATTAGCTAACTCTGCTTTAGCCATCTCAACGTCTGTTATGTCGTTCATGCTTTTAGTAACCATCTCTATCTCTGCTACGACTTGTTTGCGTTCTTCTAGTGATTGTTTACGGTCAGCCATAGCTTCTTCTTGTATCAACTTAACACGTTGCATTTCAATCTCTAACGCTGCCTTTTCTTCGTACATACTTAACTCTGCTTGCTTCATGGCAATGTCAGCCATAGCTTGCTCACGGTCACTTTGTAGCTTCTCTGACGCTAGTTGAATCTGCGCTTGCTGTTTAGCTTGTTCTGCTTGCATCTTAGCTTGTGCTGTCTGTGCTTGTAGTTGTGCTTTCATTTTCTCAACTTCAGCAAACATAGCTGTTGGGTCTGATTGACCTTGCGCTGCCTGTGCTGCTTGTTGCTGTATGCCTTGTTCAACTTCAGGTGTAACCTCATTCAAGAATGAAGTCGTGTCTTTAAAGCCAGCCATCTCAATCATGCGACCAAGTGTCTTACGGTATTGGGTAACGGAAACAAGTGGATTTGTTGGCCCATATTGCTGAATGATTTGTTCTTGCTTGGCAAGTATCATTTGAAGCATGGCTATTTGTTCTTGTCTATTACCGTTACCCAAACCTACGTTAATAGTTACGTTGTACTCTGTGTCCCATTCACGTGGGTCAAACTGTACGTAGCTATTATGAATTCGTGCTGTCTGTACTGAATTTTGGTATTTGCACATCAAATGCAAGATACCTTTGAACAATGATTTAACACCTGTTTCAGCAAAGATACGTGCTATTAGTTCTAGTTTACCTGTAGATTGCTGTGTCATGGCCGCTACTGCTGTGGCTGATACGTTCTGCAATACATTTGGGTCTAATCCTTGCTGCATATCGCTAACGCCAGTACGTTTAGCTTGTACGCCATCCAAGTATTCCATCATTGGGAATGATTGTGCTGCTGTGGATTGAACCGTCATAGGCACAATAGCACCAGGGTTCTTAATACGAACTACACCGCCAGCAGTTGATGTTAGCAAGTCATCTAGGTTTACTTGGCCTTCTACTGCACCAACACGGTAGTTATTCGTTAGATACAAGTTGTCTAGCATTTGACGCATGATTGTAGACTTGATTAGTTGCAAGTCCATCGTGCGGTCAGATAATGATTGACCAAAGAATTTATGTGGGATTGGGAATGGGCATACAGAGTGGAATGGCACATAGTCACAGTCTTCATCATCTAAGATTGTGTTGTTTGCGTACATAACCCTGCGTAACTCAAGCAAGCCAGACTTGTTCATGTCTACTTTGATGTAGCACTCAAAGATTTCAACCTCTTGCATTGCATCGTCTACGTCTACAATGTCTTGTGGTATTTCGCCTTGTGAGTAACGTGCCAATATCTCTGGACTGTATGTTAGGCGGTCACCCACAGGAATGTTCATTACAACGTCTTTGTCGTAACCCATAGCAATCAATTCACCACGGGCAATACGTTTACGATGTGCTACAAACTGTGCGTCTTGAATAGACCTTGCACGTTTATCAATCAGGAATTCTTCAGGTGGTACGTTCTCTACAACAATCTTGGACTTGTCTTTAGTACGTTTAATCTTGACGTTGTGCGTAGTAACCTGAGGCATACCTTCACGCATATCTGTCAATGTTTCTTGTTCTAGTATCTCAAACTCATCATTCATCATAAGCATGGTGAGTTCGTCATCAGTCAAACCTTCGTAGGTTTCTTTCGTGATATCTTTTTCTTCAGACCAGTAAGCCTTAACCACACCAACTTTCTGCATCAAGGCATCCTTGAACCAGTTGTGCATGATTAAGAAGCCATCATTCTGCTTGTAGAATACCCAGTTGGCTACGTCAGAAGCCTGGTCAGCGAACTCATCGCCACCATCTTTAGTAGCCTCAAAACGCACAGCGTCTTCGCTAGAGGTGAAAACACGGATTAGTTGAGGTAATGCACCGTCTACTGCTTCAGCGACTTCCCCAGTAACTATTGATGACTTACCTTCTACCTCGTTGCCATAAGGCTTACGTAGGTAAAAGTCCATAGAGGTGGCACGGTCTTCAACGGTTTCTGTTTCCAAGTAACCGATGGAGTTGTCAATCTCTGTGGAGATAATCGTCTTTAGTTCTAATTCATCCATATTTTTGCCTTATACAACCCATTTAGTATTTACGTTAAGTGGCTGAGTCCATGACGAATCAGGTTCGTTTAAGCCTACTGCTAAATATCTGAAAGCATCTGACCCATGTGACGCAAAGTCGTGTAATGGTGTGTCAAAGAACACGTTACGCTTTTCATCATACACTCGTCTATAGTTTCTTAGACAGTCAATGCCTTGCTTTGTTGTTTCTTTATTAAACCAGCATCTAGGTAATAAACGCCTAACTGATTGTATCCCATCTGCTACTGATAGTTTAGGTGCAATGATTATATCAAGCCCTGATTCCATCAACATCTCTTTACGTGACCGACCAGTTCCTAGTTCTCTTACTTCAACGTCATGCGGCAATATATGTGTGGCCTTGTGCCAATTGTTATCACGTAGCCAGTTTACATACCACTCTAGCGATTGACTGTGATTCTCTACATAGTCCACTAGCCTTACTTCTTTACCTACTACTTGTGCCACCCAAATGCTGGTGGAGTCTGACATACCCAAGTCCCAGGCTGTATATGTATTGCTTAAGTCATCTCTAGGCACTACACCAATGCGATTAGCTTCTTCAGCCTCATTCATTAGCTTGCCGTAGTAACTGCCTTCTACCGGTGAATCAAAGCTACACTCAAACTCTTGGATGTACTTGTCTTCACCCATCTCGTTCTTGGCTGATGACAACTCTTGTGCATCTAATAAACCTGTTTGGCTTGCCTTGAACTCTAGCAGCTTCCAGCCATCTGGTGCTGTTTCAGCCCTATCTCTAAACTCTTTAAAATGGTTGTTGCCTTTTGGAGTGCCTATAAATAAGCAGTAACCTTTTCTATCCGCTAAAGCTGGCCTGATAATCTCATTCCATATCTTTGGGTTCTGGTCACCAATCTCATCTAACACTACGCCATCAAAATACTGGCCTCGTAAGCTGTCACCATTCTCACTACCATACAGGCTGATACGCTTGCCCATAAAGTCTACTCGTAACTCAGCGATGTTTACTGTTGCACCTAATGGTCTTGTGAACTCTATTAGGTAATCAAACGCTACTCGCTTTGCCTGGCTATAAGTTGGCGCAATGTAAGCATAACGTGGATTCGCTTGCTTGTTCTTTAATGCGCTATGGATTAATTGGTTTATAGCTGCTACCGTCTTACCCATCCTCCGGTGCGCTACACATACTACAAACCGATTATCTCTTACTGCCCTGTGTATTTCGTTCTGCGGGTCACGTGGCTCGTACCCTGTGCTAACTGTTGTCATCTATGCCTGTTATTACATTAATGACTAAATCTTTACCATCAGCACCTGTTAATTCTGTCGTTGATACTGACTTACCATCAAGTCTATCACCTAATTCTTTTATAGCAGCTATGTCACCATCTTGTGCTTTTGATATTAAAGCCTCTGCTACTCTGCGTAATGTTTCACCATCGCCTTGTACTACAACTCGCTTAATTGTTTCAGCCCACAAACGATTGTTTTTACTAGAGTTTTGGTTGCCTAATGGCGCACCTGCACCTCTTGGGTTTGTTTCTGTTATTTCTGCCATGTTTATGTGACTCCATAATGGGTGGTCACCCTGTTGTTAATGTTATTTACTCTTTTTCTTTGCTTTCTTTGGTTCTTTTTTAGGTTCTTTTTTTTCTTCTATGTTAAGTAACCCTGATGATACTGGAACACCTACACCAACACCAGCTAGTATATCTCTTTCATTGCGTCTAAATGGGTCAAAGGCTGCAAACTTACTTCTAAATAAACTTGGGTCAAAAGTATTGGTTGTTGTACCTTCCCCACCATAATATTGTTGTGGCTCTTTAAGATTTGTACCAGTATAACCTCTTTTTTTAAGGTTCATGGTGGTCATCCAGTCTTCCATTACACTATGTCTTCCTTCTTGTAATGCTTTTAAATCTGCTGGATTCATTTCACCTTGTCCAAGTCCTTCTGTTTTTCGTGGTGTCATTAAATCTTTAACGTGTTCTGGATTAGTGTAATCAAAATGTTTTGACTTATTAATCATTAAAGGCAACATTGCTTTATTAGCAAGTAGTTTACCTTGAGATGTAAATTCTGATGCAAAAGGATTGTCAGAAGTATAGTTGCCTACACCAGTAGAGTAATATCTATCTCCACCATATTCATCTCCAAGTGAAGTAAAATTTCTTTCGCCTCTATGTATATTGCTAAAACCTTGATTATAAATATTGTCTATATTTGTAGCATCTGTTGTATGGTATTCTATACCTTCAAATCCCATAGCCTTAGCCCTATCCATAGCAGTATTGTTAGCTGGTAATCCTAGACCACCTTCTGATACTGGCAATGCTGCGTTCTTTTGTGCTGTTAGCTGCTTTACTTCAAACTCTGTTAAAGGAAATTTACCACCAACTGCTTTAGTAATGCCCATTGGTGCAAATGTCATAGCTATATCTAATGCTTCATTAGGCATAACTGGAGATGGTCTATTTAATTCTTGTAGCGCAGACGTGTCACCTGAAAGCAATCCGCTTACAGCAGCACGATATGGCTGGCCTTTAGCATACTGCTTCTTGGCAGAGTCCATAACAAGATTTAGATAGTCACTCCATGCCATAAATATCTACCAATGATGTATTGCGTTTATAACGAGTGTTAAGTTAGCTATTACAGCTAATAGTATTATTGCCCAATGGTCGTTCATTTGCTTAGTATTTCTTAGGTGGCTTTTTGCCTTTAGATTTGCACGCCATTATTTCTTACCTTTGGAGTATTTAACCATAGCTTCGTCAATCATCTTGTCTGTACTACCTTGCTTGGTTGGCTTTGGGGTGCGTGCTTTGCCACCAGACCATAGTTTGTCCATCTTCTCAGCAATCTTATCCATATTACGCATAATTAGTCCTCCATCTCAAATTCTTTTTCTTCCCATACAGAACATAGACGGGAGTTATGGCAAATAAAGTCAAGCTTATGGCAATAGCCACGTTGGGCTTGACCATCATATAGGTCGTATTTGTTTAATGGGATTTCTTCCATCATTTCAAACATGGATGGAGTATTTTCGTAGTATTCGCAGTTACCGCAGCGTTGACGTTTAGCTTCGTCTGGAGTGATTCTGAATGCCTTGGCCATCTTTGACCAGTATTCTTTGTTAGGTAAGTCTGGGTTTAATGGCCCAAGAGAATAGTTCTTAATGGCATTTTCTGTGTTTGCGTCGTTCTCTTTAACAGATACGATACCTTCTTTAATGTCCAATAAGCCCATAACTATCCTTAAAAAAGTAGGAGGTTCTCGCAACTAGACTACCTCGGAGTCTACCCTATCACGTCTGAGGGGCAATGATTGCTTTCTAGCGATGTACTGTCGCCGGAATAAAAAAGTAATGCAAAATTGCACTACTATAAATCTTTACGTGACTATATCATATCTCTTACTTTGCGTCAATATAGCGTAAATCATGCTTTTCTGTATTGTTAGCCTGTAACATTAAGCACATTATTACATACAAGCAATCTTGCTTATCACAGATTAAGGACTACTATCATGTGGACAACACCAGCAGCTACAGAAATGCGTTTTGGCTTTGAAGTTACAATGTACGTAATGAATAAATGATTTAACTAGCCAGTTAGGAGTTATCTTGACTGGCTAATCTTTTCAACTCAGCATTAGCATAAAATAAAATCTTTTTAATGCCTCGTATCTCGTCACAATGTGATGCTTGTCCGTAACGATAGCACTCCCTAAATATCTCCCCTATCTGTGCGTTCATATTCTTTGCGCTGATTAAGTCTTGCAACTCACTAGAATCTTTAGGTAATTTGTAATAGTCAGCAGAAGACCCATCAGACTTTTCTTTGTAGCCTGATGCGCTATCTAACTTTTCTTGCAATTCACCTGCAAGAATAGATTTTGTTATTCTCCATTCTTCATCAGATTTCTTTTTAAACTCTTTTGCGGTTTTAATTTGTTGCATTGCAGCATCCCGCATTTGCTTATTCATTCCATCGCTAGTAACTCTCATTACCAATCACTCGCTGACATAGTTGAACCGCTTACATAGTTCTTAGGTGACTTCATATTAGCCCTATCTATTGCACGTTGGCTCATGTATAGCTTGGTCAATTTGTTGTCATCAAAGTTAATTACCCTTGCACCAGGAATTGTAGCTTCATTTTCAGTAGCTTTTGTTTTATATTTTCTTGGTGACACATACTCTAACGCATCTTCATAACTCATTAGCTTAATCGTGACAAACTTATAATATTTTTTTATGCCTGTATCATTAATAACAATACTTTTTAAAAACCCACGAGCCATTAAACTTTTAATTGTATTAGACGCAGTATTTTTATCAGCATCTAATTGCTGCTTCATGTCAGTTAAAGTCTTAGGCAATACACAAAACTCTAAATAGACGTTATATCTAGCAACCATTTGTTTTGCTAGTCTGTCTAGCTTTGCTTCTTGTTTTGCGTATGACTCTGCTAGTCTTTTTTCTTTAAATTCTTGTTCTGCTGTCTTGGCTTCTTCTTGTGTCTTGTAATCGCCTATGTGAATTATTTGGCAATCTGAATCTCTAGCTGTTACTACCCATGCGTCTACTTTTTTACGAAAAACTATCATAATAAATTTCTCACTTTCTCTAATAATTCTATTTCTGTCCCGAATTGAGACTCAAATGCTAATCTACCTGCGTGATAAGCAACTCCGTGTCCACCAGTCCGATGATGCGTTGGGCATAGTGGTATTGCGTTCTTATAATCGTTTCTCATTCCTAGACCCATTCCTGTGCGTAGGTGATGTATCTCTGCTGGCATACGACAAATAATGCAGCCAAGTTCTGCAACACGATTAAGATACTCTTTTTCAATCTTTGACGCCATATCGTGTCCTATAAGTACATATATCTCTAGCAGTTGATATGCCGCAATTAAAGCGTTTTGCTAATGTTTCATAACCAACTACATAAGCCAAATGCTGCTTACGCATTTCTTTAACTTGTTCGTTAGTAAGTTTTGCTCTGTGGTGCATCATCAACTTTCTTATGCTTTTCTTTAATAATTAATGGTGTTGTTGTTCGCCATGCAACCCTATGATGTATGCGTCTAGATGTAAAACCCATTTTTGCACAAGTAACAGAACTAGGTTGAAAAATAACAGACATGAAAGATTTAACATACGTACCTTGTTCTAAATAAACATCTGTTAAACCACCTGTTTGACTTTGTGTTTGCTTTTGTTCAACACCAATATGAGGTATTGTTAAAAATTTATAACCTTTAGGCGCTAAACTTGTATAAGCATTTACATCTTCATTAATTGAGCCTAAAAATTTAAATGGTCTTTTTGTGCTGCAGAAAAAACTATTCATGCACTTTCTTGAATTATATTTGTAATTGCTAATTAAGCCACATGAATCACCACCAATAAAATCACCACCTTGTGCAAACGCAATACTATGAAAATCTGTTTTTATATAATAATTTAAAACTGAGTTAAAAAGTTTGTCTAAATTTTGTGCTTTGCCTTTAGTTACATACTTATCAACATAACGATACCTAAAGCTAGTGTAGTCATCATCAAGTGCTAAAAAATATTCAATGCCTAATTGTTCAGCAGCTTCAAATGCAAAGTTTCTAGCATGAACAACTACATTTCTATTTTCAAAATTATTGCCTTCATCAACTTTATCTGACATCGCTATTTTGTCAAAAATAATGACATTATCTTTACCAAAGTTTTCAATATATTTGAATCTTGTTTTATCTAAATCATCAACAATAAAATATATTTTACCTGTATACCCATAATCAATTAATGTTTTATAAGTAATAACATTGTCAGGCCTACCATGTGTAAGTATGAATACTGCAAAATTATTAGACATCATAATGCTCCAAATATTGACTTCTAATGTCTTCAGATAATTGTACAAACCCTAACTCTATTGCCTTATCAAAATCAATAATTACTAAAGCCAAATTTTCCATTAAATTTTGCATTTCTTTGTTTGAATGTGCGTAGTAATCTGCAATTCTTTCATAATTAAAAACTTTTAATCTAGTTGCACAATCCAAAAGAAATGATTGCTCTTCTTCAGTTACATTAGAACCTTTAATTTGATTTACTAATTTTTTATATTTAGAATTGTCACAAAGTTCATAAAGACTAGGCTTAATGTTTTTTGGCTCATAAATTGGTGCCGTTATTTTTGATGTGTATTCATTTTCAATATTTGGCATTTCAAACATATTGCATTGCTTTAACATTTTACTTTCACTCATTTTTTTCTCCATAATTTCTATAATGTTTAAAACTTATTAATTAATTTATATTTCACCAAACACGAATCCAATACCACTAGCCCATATCTCAATGTGCCTTTGGTAATCTGCCATCTCTGCCGTAGACAATTTGGTCGTACTCTTTATGACCTCAATTGTTTCGCCATTTACAGTAGATTGACTGCGTAAAAACTTCCAGCCCATTAACTCATGTATTTTGTCTGCTGACTCGCCAATGTAATCACCAATCGCACCATATAATTTCCATAACCGTGAATTTTGTTCTAAGTTTCTTGTGTGTGATTTGACTGTTACGTTACATACATAACCGAGTGATAAATCTAATGCCTTAATCTTTTCAAATAAGTATGGCAAATTACTGCTGCTAATATTAAAATTTTTAACTTCCATCTTTAAACATATCCTTTATCTTTCTGCGTGACTCTTGAGATGTAGCCACTTTCACCGTTTCTATTTTGCCTTGCTTTATTTCACCATTAACAATTATTTTTCCTGTTATATCAACTGCTCTAAACTTACCACTAAATCCAGCATCTTTCATGCGTTTAATCCATTCGTTACATGAAATTTCAGTCAATTATTTTTTCCTTTGTTGTCTGATTATCTGCCCACTTAGCTATTTGTTTACCTTTCTCAAAAAATTCTTCAGTATTAAACACAGCCTTAACTAAAATGTCCATGTAAGCAGGAATCGTAAACTTGCCTGATTCGTACTTAGCAATACTATCCCTTGTCTTAAATAACTTAGCGCCAAACTCTTTTTGTGATAAACCTGTTTTATTGCGTAACTCTTTTAACTCTGTGTGTGTCATTAATAAACCTTTCTGTTGTTGATGATTTATTATATATCACGATGTATAAAATATGCAACTAATCTTTACAATTTTTCTTTGCTTCTTCTAATGTATTAAAGTAACCAATGTTTTTATTGTTTTTACTTAAACCATACTTAACTGCTGTAGCAGAATAATATTTAGCTATAGTCCATATACCTGAAATGATGTAATACTTATCTTTCTCAATCCACTTCATATATATTTTTCTTTTAACCTTAAAACAGCGTCATGCAAATTAACTTTGTTTTTTGGTGTATGCCATTTCTTTTTCCATCTGTATTTAGTAACTATTGAATTACCTAAATCAATGTTATCTTCATCAGAGTTGTTGTTATGAGATGTAAAAAACACAACAGAAATTTTACCTGCGTTTTGGCAAGCATCACATAGTCTTTCTAGTGCAAGTTGTTGACCAAATGGCATTTGAGCATCAAGATATTTTGTTTCAATAAAAATAAACAACTTATCTTTAAACTCCATGAAAGCATCAAAATCCATAGGAGAGATTTTGTCAAAATGCATATTGTTAAAATTAACAAAACAACCTAAATGCTTACGATTGCGAATCATAGCCAACACCTAACAATTTATTTGCAGCATCTACTGACATTTCTGGAAAGTTTTTTGGATTTTTTAATATACGTTTAGCCCATGCGTGAAAGTCATTTTTTGGTTTAATTTCTTTTGCAATAAACTTATTTAACTTTTCAACATTTGCTTTGTTATCAGCAACACTAATTGGTGCAGGTAATGCGTGATATTCAGCTTCTCTAGGTTTACACATTTGAACAATATCAGCAGGTTGTGGCAACTTGTTTGGTGTGTCTGTCCACTTGTCAAATGCACGACCTACTGCGTTAAAATCATATCGTTCTAGTTTATGCCACCAAATTCGTAGCATTTCTTTTTCAGGCAAAGGTTTACCGTAAATAGTAAAGACTGCGTTTACCATATCTTTAAATGCTTGCTTGTCACTATCAATCATAGAAACTCCTAAAATGGTGATTCTTGCACAGGTGCTTCATCTTGCCAGCGACCTTGATTTATATATGTAGCTGGATTTGGTATGTATTTGCCATCTTCTGCTTGCCATTGTTTAGTTTCTCGTTGCCAATTGATAGCATCAATTACTTTAATAATGTCAGGTTTTGCCTTATTCCATGCTTTACGTGCAGCTTCTTTGCCTACTTTTTTTGGATATTTATACCAAAAGTCTTCAAAGTAATTCTCAAGCACAGTAGTGCGTATAGTCTTTTCTTTCTTATCTAATCTCTTCTCTTCTATTCTATTCTCTTCTGCCGTGATGAAATCTGATGCCGTCATGATGCCGTCATGACTACTATCATCTAATAACGTATCATACTGTTGCTTAATGTCTTGAATCATGTGACGCATCTTAGGATTGCTAGTTGCAGAACTCATTAAACGCTTTGCTACTTTCATGCAAGTAATCTTGTTATCTTCATTTTCAAACAAGCCTAAAGTAATAAATCGTTTCATCATTTCTTCTACTTTTTGTGGGCTTGAGCCAGTATTTCGTGCAATCACTCTAGCATCATGCTTTAGTTCAAATGTAATATTGTCTGCCGATGTCTTTCCTACAATCAACTCTATGCAATACCAATATAAGCCATAACCTTCTAAACCATAATCAAGCAAAACTTCCTGTAACTTTTCATCAAGGTTAGCATTTGAATCATGTCTAAACCATTCCATTTGTTTTCTCCATAAAAAAGCCCCAGACAACACTCTCGCCTTTTTTAAGGGCGTTGGCGGACTGGCTAGTACCAGCAGAGTGTTGACTAAGGCTTACTAGTTGTTCACCGCCAAGTGATAGTGATACATTAAACTAACTTTTAACTTGTTGCAAGTAATTTGTTATAGCTGTTTTAGCTTCATCAAATCCAAAACAAACAACAGCTAGATAACCCATTTCTTTTGCATTATTAATAAATTCTTTCTGACTATCTGATACTTTCCCTGTTTTGGCCTTCATCTCTATAAACATTCCGTGCCATTCGCCTTTCGGAACCATTAAAAATAAATCTGGTACACCAGCTAACACTCCCTCTGCTTTTAACTTAACTGCTGCTACTATATGTCTAGCACCACCATTAGGTATAGCAAAAATGATATGTTTTGGAAAAGCTAATCTGAACCATTTAATAAGCATGACTTGTTCTTGATGTTCAGTTATTTTCATATTTTTTCAATAAATGTATAAATAATGCTTGACATGACTGTTTGCTGTTGATATTATACACACATCGCAGCAAGTTATGCGATTAACTTAATAGAAACTGTGGAGATTAAAATGATATTCAAATACCGCATACAACATGAAGGTCAAAAAGAAAATATAGGCTTTGTAGTAGCAGAAACATCTGAAAAAGCTATAGATATAGCAAATGAAAATTTTCCCGGATGGGATGTTGGCAGTAATGTTGGTGTGCAAGTTGTAAAAGAATACAAAAAATTACCTGAAGTGCAGGTTGATTATGACTTATCTTGGGTGCATTCAACTTTTGCTAAAATTTAACAAAATGGGGCGAAAGCCCCTATTAATAGAAACGGTAAGGAGAAATAAAATGGACTATAACGCAGATTGGTACCCAGGTTGCACTAACGACCCAGACTGGCAAGACCGTGACAATCATTACGATAACGCAGAAGAACGTGTTTATGACCGTGTCACAGAAACCCTCCAAGCATCAGCATACGATGTATTTTCAATCGTAATAGACTACGCTGACCAAGAAGCTATTGCACAAACTCTCAAAGCAATGATTGTTGCTTACGATAATTCCTTAAACGCAGGTAGAAAAGTAGACCGTGAGCAAAGCACACAAGATTTTATTGTGTTTGCTAAATCATTTGCTAACGTATGTATGTCTGCTATTGAAAGCGAGGCGCAAGATGACTGATTACAAAAACTACAAACCTAAAACAGACTTTACACCGTGGATAGAAGGCATTTGTTTTGTCTGTGCAGTTTTATTATTAGCTTTTACTTATTTATTAATTGGGGCATAAAATGTCAGTATTTAAAACATTAAGCGGTATAGATGTAAATCAGCACGTAGAAAAGAAAGGTCAGTTTACTTATCTATCATGGGCATGGGCAGTTGCAGAATTACGCAAAGCATCACCAACAGCTACATGGGAAGTTATTAAGACTGATGGTTTGCCATTTTGCAAAACAGAGTGTGGTTACTTTGTAGAAGTAGCTGTTACTGTAGATGGCATTACATTGAGTCAGATTCATCCAGTTCTTGATAACAACAACAAAACAATACCAGTACCAAACGCTTTTCAAATCAACACATCAATACAGCGATGTTTGGTTAAAGCAATTGCGCTGCATGGTTTAGGCTTATATATTTATGCCGGCGAAGACTTGCCATCTGTAGAACTTGAACCAGTAGAGGCTTATGTAGCTATGATTCGTAGTGCTAAAACAATGTCAGAGTTACAAAAAGTGTTTATAGATGTGCGTAACATAGTTAAATCTAACCCTGCTTACACAGCACCTATAACAAAAGCAAAAGATGAAATGAAATCAATTATGGAGAATAGTCATGAATAAAATTTTAGTAGCTTTAGCATTATTAGTAGTATCAGTAACAGCATACGCAGCCTGCACAACTCATACATTTATGTCAGGTGGCAAAATGGTAATGTGTACAACTTGCTGCGATAGTCTTGGCAACTGCAACACAAACTGCTTTTAAGGTGGAACACATGGTTATCAAGTCACTATATGGCTTAACACCACCTAGCCAAAAAGAGGTGGCAGACCGTGACGCTAAAGTAGCGCAAGCTATAAAAGAAATGGGTCACAAGTATTTACTTTCAAAACCAATGCCAAGGATAAGATAATGCAAGGTACAGAAGAATGGCATCAAACTCGTTTAGGCAAAGTAACAGCCAGTCGTGTTGCAGATGTATTGGCAACATTAAAAACAGGTGAAGCAGCAAGTCGTAAGAACTATCGCATGGAACTTGTCTGCCAGCGTTTAACTGGTCAACGTGAAGAAGGTTTTACAAACTCACATATGGAACGTGGCATTGAATTAGAGCCATTAGCACGTGCAGCATACGAGTTTAAACAAGGTGTTACTGTTACAGAAGTAGACTTTGTTAATCATCCAAGCATTGATATGTCTGGTGCTAGTCCAGATGGTATAGTAGATGATGGTCTAGTAGAGATTAAATGTCCTACGCCAGCTAATCACGCAGATACATTGTTATCAGGCAAAGCGCCAAGCAAGTATATACCGCAGATGCAATGGCAAATGGCTTGTACTGGCGCAAAATGGTGTGATTTTGTTAGCTATTGCCCAAAACTAGGCGATAACCTAGCATTGTTTGTAGTACGTGTTGAACGTGATGACGAGTTCATTGAAGAAGCAGAAAAAGCAGTAACATTGTTTTTAACAGAAGTAGAAGATTTAACTAAAAAACTAAAGGAATTAGAATGAATAATTTAAACGCAACAGGTCGCCTTGGGCAAGACGCAAAATTAAGTTACACGGCAAACCAAGACCCAATTTGCAACTTTTCTCTATCATTGACTGCAGGATACGGAGAAAAAGCTACCACTACATGGTTGAATTGCAACTTATGGGGTAAACGTGCAGAGATACTTGCGCCAATGCTTCTAAAAGGCACGCAGATAGGGGTTACCGGCGAGATTACATTGCGCCCATACAAAGCAAAGGATGGCACAGAAAAATCAAGCCTAGAGTGTCGGGTGAGTGATGTAACTTTATTAGGTGGTAAATCTGAAAGTGTTGCAGCTAAACCAGCAGCAAAAGCTGACCCAATGGATGATGTAGAAAGCGATATACCTTTCTAGCCTAAAAGGTCGTGTTATGAAAGTTAAATGGCACGACCTACTTTTAAAACCAATAAATTTATGGAGTCTACCTATGTCTAGCAACAGCATAACTGGTGATAGTCTAGTATCTAAAATTGGCAGCAAAGAACAGAAAGAAAAGTTTGACGAAGGCTTTGAACGTATCTTTGGTAAAAAAGACCCAGTCTGTAAAATTTGTGGTAAAGGTTTGGCATCAACTAATGAGTGCGCTTTTACAGGATGTCCTCTTAACTGGAATGAAGAAAGAATAGATACTGTCGGTCAAAATGGTAACGATGGATTACATTACGAGGCTAAAAATGAACAATAAATACAGCAGGGCAACAGTAGTAATAGCGGTATTGGCTTGTTTAGCAATTAGCGCAATGTCTATTGGCATATATAAATTGTTTTGCCTACAGCAAGGTGATGAATGTGCTATTACAGTTCAATTCAATGGCAGCAAAGCAACTTATCTAGGTAAAGTTGTTTAAATGTACACGCTAGACTACATCTTGTGTTACAAAGAGGCTTTTATACTAGGTATTGTAGTTGGGCTAATAATATCTACATACTATTCTAAATATATATATAATAAACAAAAACATAGGAATACGTATGATAGATGATAAATTAGCGCAATTTGCTACAGACAGACAATGGGAGTATTACTCAAAGGCTTGCGAACTAGGTTCTAATCGTGCATCGGCAAAATTTTTTAATGTATCTGCTACCGTAGTTGATGTTGCTATTAGAAGTCTAAAAACTAAAGCTGCATTAGCTGGTTACTCACCTAACCACGATATGACTAGAGTAGCACCAGAACCGTTTATTGTACGCGGCGTGTCTACTTACTATAACGCAGAAGGGAAAGCGTCTGGACAATGGGTTAAAAGTCGCATTGATGACAATAAGATGCAGGAACTTATGCTTCAAGCTGTTGAGGCAATGAAAGAAGAAATACCTCGCATCTCAATGTCAGAGCCACCAGAGTTAGGCAATGATAATTTACTTAACTGTTATGTAATTACCGACTACCACATGGGTATGCTTGCTTGGGATGAGGAGTGTGGTGAGAACTGGGATGTTAAGATTGCTGAAGAATTAATTATTAAATGGTTTGCCCAAGCAATACAACAATCGCCTCATGCTAATCAAGCTGTATTTGCTCAGTTATCAGACTTCTTACATTTTGATGGAATGGATGCAGTAACACCAGCATCTAAACATTTGCTAGACGTAGACTCACGCTTTTCAAAACTAGTTAGGTCAACTATACGTGTATTGCGTACAGTAATTGATATGCTTTTACAGAAACACCAAAATCTACACATCATTATGGCTGATGCTAACCACGACCCAGTTAGTCAGATTTGGTTACGTGAATGGTTTAGCGTTATGTACGAGAATGAGCCAAGAGTAACAGTAGATACATCACCTAACCCATACAATGCGTTTGAGTTTGGTAAGACAGCGTTATTCTTTCATCATGGTCACAAGCGCAGAGTTCACAATGTTAGCGAGGTATTTGCTGGACAGTTCCGTGAGATGTTTGGTCGCACCAAGTATGCTTATGCTCATACCGGTCATTTGCATCATATAGACGTTAAAGAAAACAACCTAATGATAGTAGAGCAGCACCGTACACTAGCACCTGCTGATGCTTATTCTGCACGTGGTGGATGGCTAACTGGTCGTGATGCTAAAGTTATAACATACGACAAGCGTTATGGTGAAGTATCTAGGCTAACAATTAATTCAGATATGCTGAAATAAATGACTGCGACAGACATAAGCCATGATAGAAAATTTGCCATAACTAATGGCTTAACAACCTATCTTGGCAAAGTATGTGTACATGGTCATGCTGGAGTTAAATATACAAAAAGTGGCAAGTGTATTGTATGTGCTGCATTGCAATCAAAATCTAGCAATAAGAAAGAATACGATAAAAATAGATATATAGATAATATAGAAGCTGTTAAAGAAAACAGGCTTCATTCATATTATTTAAACAAAGAAAAAGAAAATGCTTACGCTAAACTTTATGCTAAGAATCATCAAGACAAAATAAGACTGATTAAAAGTAACTATAAGTTTAAAAGACGCACAATAGAAAAAACTGGTGACTCAACTAAAGATGTTGAATTGTGGATAAATAAGCAAGAAAAGATTTGTTATTGGTGCGAAAGTGACTGTAATGATAACTATCACATTGACCATTATGAACCATTGTCAAAAGGTGGGAAACATACTGTTGATAACTTGGTTATTGCTTGCCCAACTTGCAACTTAACAAAAAACGCAAAAGACCCGTACAAGTTTGCTTTAACGAAAGGTAAGTTGTTTTAACGATTAGTTTCGTACCAGTCTATTAAAGCATTAAGCTGGTCACGCATTGCTTTAGCTTGTTCAAAGTTTTCTATTGCGTTGGTAATGACTTGCTCATCTGTAATAGCGGTATTGGCAGAGGTGGCCGTTTTAGCAGTTCCTGTGGTGGTGTTGGGCATACCTGTAAGGGCATCATTCCACAACTGCAAAGCATTGTTGTCAGCAAAACATATTCTATCATCCGTAACATCTTGAACCTTTCTTTTTAAATCACGATAAACAACTGTCTGGGCTGCTTGTTGATTCTGAAACTTAGCTGCAACTTCACGGGCATAATCGTCATACGCTTTTTGTAGTTCTACCTTATCTTGTAATGCCTCTTTTAGATTAGCATCATGCCGCCAACCATTACCTACCCAGCCAGCACTAACGGCTACAAAGATAGTACCGGCAATTAATGCGTGTTTAAAGTTAAACGTAAACGGTATCATTTAGATACTCCGGTAGTAGTTAAGAATCGCAGCACAACATTAACGCCTGCCGTTAAACCTATCAAAGCTAAAAACACTCTTGGGTCAAAGTAACCTTGTATAAGCGTCAATGAAGTTTCAATTGCTGCGCCTATAGCAACTGCTACGTTAAACCATAGTGTTTTGGACTTGTACCACTTCTTCATTTTATACCTTTAGTGTATGTCGTTTTACTTTTACCAAAGTGTGCTGTAAGTAACTCACGTTTGTTTTTAGGGTCTATACTTAAATGCACCCATGTGCCTTCATAGATTAGCTGGTCAAATTTAATGTCTGACTGTGCAATCTTGTTTGCTACTTCTTTTGGCGTACCAAAGCCAGGACACGTGAAATCAACGGCATAACCTTGTACGTGTGCAGATGTATCGCCACTTCCAATAGCACGATTAAGAGCAAGGCAGCGATAACCGCTAGATATACGAATGGAATGATTGCCCAATAAAGTACGGACTTGCTCAAGCGTATTAGCCAGCATGCGCAATCTTTCAATGATTGGTGCTGGTGCTGTGTTATCAATGCCTTTTCTTGTTGCTGTTTGTGATGTGGTAAATTCATTTAGTTTAAAGTTTGTTGATAATTGCATTATCCATCCAGTTCAGGCCGTTCATTGATTTGCATCGCTAGGCCATCCTCATCTTCAAAGATACACACCTCAGACAAGTCATCCAAGAATATAACTAACTCACCATCAAAGATACCTACTTCTTCTATGGTCTTGCCAATCATGTGTTCAAAGTAGTCTTGTGCGCCACCAAATAAGTTATGCACGGTCATAATTGACTCCAATGAGGTCACCAGAGTCAATCATTTCATGCGTTAGTTCGTCTTCAGCTAGGCAATTGTCACACGTTGATTCATTGCCTTGTTCGTTGATGATAAAAGCCTTACGGCAATGGTCACATAAACAAATGCGATTAATCATAGTTTGTTTCATTTAAGCATCCAAGATATTAAGGCTGCAACACCTACCCACATGACACGTTCTACCCATAATGCTGACGCTTGCTTAACTTCTAAGTCTTGCGTCTTTTTAAGTAATGCTTCATGCCTCTCATCATAGGAATCCATACGCTTAAAGAGGGTAATCATACGTTCTTCCATCCTAGCCAAAGAAACGATTGCCTCTGACATCTTGTCTACTTTAGACTCAATGCGTTCTAGCCTTTTATCTTGTTCATCCATAACGATTCCTATGGTTTAGTTGGGTAAGTTACATCAAATGGGAAGCCTGCTTGCAATGGCAAATCACGCAATGCTTGGCGATATGTAGCCCATGCTGCTTTATCTACTGGGCTATCCTCAACCTGTGTCCAATCACATTCAGCAATTAAACGATTGCGTTCTGCACGAACTGATTTAGCTTGTTCAGCATCTTTAGCGGCAATACCATCTGCATCTAAATCGCTAACAGAATACTTGGTAAACCATTTGCC
>JACCDQ012118109.1_pt1 | contig 19355 bp, 6 predicted proteins | sample 7446031 | NCBI WGS metagenome assembly JACCDQ01 (sample SAMN15323442, study PRJNA562643) | freshwater metagenome | isolation source: river surface water | place: USA:Blue River Watershed | collected 2017-08-17
CAGGGTGCGGCTCCTCCAGAAGTCCATCGCGCACAGGGTGCGGCTCCTACAAATAGCTCGGTCGTGCGGGGTGGGGCTCTTCACAGTGGGGGCGGTTTTGGCTAATCTGTCCGTTCAGGGAGAGCCAGAAAATGGACGAGACGAAGCCACATTCGCATCGCTTGCGGTCGGGTCGTTATTCGCAGGCGGGGCAGATTTACATGGTCACGGTTGTCACCGAAGGGCGACGGCGGGTTTTTGACGAGTTTGTCGCAGCGCGGACGCTGGTTCAGACGCTCAAGACCGAACACGACATGCGCCGCGCGACCACGCTGGCCTTTGTGGTCATGCCTGACCACTTGCACTGGCTGATGCAGCTGGAGGAGGGCGCTGAGCTGGCCCGCTGTGTGCGCAACGTCAAATCGGTCACCACACACCGCCTGGGCCAAACCGTCTGGCAACGCGGCTACCACGACCACGCCGTGCGCCGCGAAGAAGACCTGCAAGCCCTGGCCCGCTACATCGTCGCCAACCCCATCCGCGCCGGCCTGACCAACCGCGCCGGCCTGTACCCCCATTGGGACGCAGCGTGGGTCTGACGCCTCCATCCCCTGTAGGAGCAGCACCCCGTGTGGGAGCAGCACCCCGTGCGCGATTTGCCTGCAGACCACCGCCCCTGAAAACCATCGCGCACAGGGTGCGGCTCCTACAAAAAGACCAGCTTGCCCTGTGGGAGCAGCACCCCGTGCGCGATTGCCTGCGGACCACAGCCCCTTGAACACCATCGCGCACAGGGTGCGGCTCCTACAGACGGCCAGCTCCTGCAGGGTGAGCTTTGTTGTTGATCGAACAAACTGGAGGGTAGCTTTAAAGCTACAATGAATATGTTCCATTTGAACCACTACGTAAGTCCAGACGGGCAAGATTTGTTTGCCAAGTGGTTGGATGCACTGCGGGATCGGCAGGCGCAAGCAAGGATTGCAGTTCGGTTACTGCGCTTGCAGAACGGGAATTTTGGTGACTGTAAGCCCGTGGGTGCCGGCGTCTGGGAGTTGCGAGTGGATTGGGGGCCTGGGTATCGTGTCTATTACGCACTGGCGGACAAAAAATTAGTGCTGCTGTGTGAAGGCGGTGACAAACGAACACAGAAAGCCGACATCGACAGAGCTATCGAGCGTTGGATGGAGTGGCAATCAAGGAGTTCAACATGAATCAAAAATCAAAACAGCACGACGATTGGCTTTTTCAGCAGCTCAAAGATGCCGGGTTCGCTGCGGAGTACTTGAATGCTGCCAGTGAAGATGAAGATCCCAAAACTTATTTGGCGGCACTGCGCAAAGTGGTCGAAGCTCGCTGCGGCATGACCACGCTGGCTGCACAGACGCAGCTGTCACGTGAAACCCTTTACAGAACCCTGTCAGCGCGTGGCAATCCGACCATCAAAACATTAACAGCTGTATTGAAAGCTGCAGGCCTGAAGATCGCTGTCACGCCAACATAACTTGGCTCATCCACACTGCAAGACCCTGTAGGAACCGCACCCCCTGTGGGAGCAGCAACCCTGTGGGAGCAGCACCCCGTGCGCGATTTGCCTGCGGAGCACGGCCCCTTGAAAACCATCGCGCGCAGGGTGCGGCTCCCACAAAAGACCAGCTTGCCCTGTGGGAGCAGCACCCCGTGCGCGATTTGCCTGCAGACCACCGCCCCTGAAAACCATCGCGCACAGGGTGCGGCTCCTACAAAAGACCAGCTTGCCCTGTGGGAGCAGCACCCCGTGCGCGATTTGCCTGCGGACCACAGCCTCCTGAAAACCAATCGCGCAAAGGGTGCGGCTCCTACAAAAAAACCAGCTTGCCCCTGTGGGAGCAGCACCCCGTGCGCGATTTGCCTGCATACCACCACCCCTGAAAACCATCGCGCACAGGGTGTGGCTCCTACAAAAAGACCAGCTTGCCCTGTGGGAGCAGCACCCCGTGCGCGATTGCTTGCGGACCACCGCCTCCTGAAAACCATCGCGCACAGGGTGCGGCTCCTACAAAAAGACCAGCTCGCCCCTCTGGGAGCAGCACCCCGTACGCGATTTGCCTGCGGACCACAGCCTCCTGAAAACCAATCGCGCACAGGGTGCGGCTCCTACAAAAGACCAGCTTGCCCCTGTGGGAGCAGCACCCCGTGCGCGATTTGCCTGCGGACCACAGCCCCTGAAAACCATCGCGCACAGGGTGCGGCTCCTACAAAAAGACCAGCTTGCCCTGTGGGAGCAGCACCCCGTGCGCGATTGCCTGCGGACCACAGCCCCTGAAAACCAATCGCGCACAGGGTGCGGCTCCCACAAAAAGACCGGGCCCCCAAAAACCCATCGCGCACAGGGTGCGGCTCCTACAGGGGGATAAAAAAATCGCGCACGGGTTGCGGCTCTGGGGGGAGCTGCACCCTGTGCGCGATGGTCGCGAAGGTCCCCCGGAGGGGACTTGGGTTTAGACCAGGTTCAGTGTCACCAGTTCGTCGCGGAACACGGTGGCGCCGTTCAGGCTGTGTTGTGCGTAGGTGTGACCTGCGGTGAAGTGGTAGTCAGCGCCGAAGGTGCTTTCCAGATCAGCTGCAGACAGACCGGTGGCCTTGGTGGACCACAGATCACCACCGACCAACTCGACCTTGTCGTCGCTGTTGCCGTTGATCACCAGCATCTTGCTTTCGTCAGCGCCGCTTGTGGCGGCGTTGTCCAGCACGTCAGACAGGCTGATCAGGGCGTTCACGTCCAGCTTCAGGGTGTTGGCACCGGTGCCGGTCAGATCGACAGTGGCCACGTTTTTCAGTTCGTGGGCCGCTGTCAGGTCCAGGGTCATGCCTGAGTCCACCAGCTTGAAGGTCTCGACCGCAGTGCCGCCCACTTGCGTGTTCAGCCATGCGTCCGTCACTTGATGGGTTTGGCCATCGGTGGTGGTGTAGCTGGAGAAGCCTTGCAGCACGTTGCCGTTTTGCGAAGTTTGCGCGTTGTCGTGGTGCAGGTTGATGCTCTGGATGCCCAGGTCAGCCAGCGACTTGACTTCGCCTTGGCCAGAAGCACCGTCGCCGTTGCCGTCCACCCAGACTTGCAGGTCCTTGAACACGGCGTCCTTGGCGTCGATGACACCGTCGGCGTTGCCGTCGTATTGGGCCAGGGCTTGCCAGCCGTCGCGGGCCAGCGAGCCGTCGGCCAGCTTGGTGCTGGTGCCCAGCAGTTCTGCGCCGCTGTTGATCTGACCGTCGTGGGTCAGGTCGATGGCCAGCAGACCGTCGTGTTTTTCAACCCAGGCCACAGACTGTTTGCTGCCCGCGTTCATCAGGTCGAACTGAGCGCCGTGTGCCAGGTCGGTGGTTTGCACGCCGTCGCCGTTGAGGTCCAGCACCAGAGGCGATGCGGAGATCGACACGTTGGCGTCAGGAATAGCCGACTGAACCAGAACCTGCGCACCGGTGGTGCTGTGGTCATAGACGTTGAAAGTCACACCCGAAACCGACACTGTGCTTGACGACTTAACCCACATTCCGGTAAGGCCGTTGTTGCCACCTGCAGCGTCAGACAAGAGGTTTTGGAACGACACACTGTCGGTACTTGTGCCTTTGATCATGAATTGCACTTTACCGTTGTTAGTAAATGCATTGGTTTGGCCGAGACTCAGGACATCATTAGTCGAGAAGATCAGCGTGGAAGATCCTGTCATCTCAAATATTTCCACTTGCTGAATCGATTTGACAGTTTGGTTTACTGTCAACTTGGTTAGATCCAAGGTTGCACCAGAAGCGAGCTTGAGGGTGTCAATACCCGCGTCACCACGTATAGTGCCGCCGGCGGTCAACAAGCTTTGCAAGTTTGTTGGAGCGCTGATCGTGTCGCTGCCACCCAGTGCACTCAAGGTACCTCCAGTGTAGGTCAGAGAATCTACATTGGGGGTCGCTGGAGCTGTATCACCCGCTACCAATGTGTTGGCTCCCGCAAATTCCGAGAAGTTGAAGTTGTCCAAGAAATAGTCGCCACCGCTAGCGCCTTGTGCAGTGTTGTCCCCTTTGATCGTTAGGGTGATTGATTTGCTTGTTGTTGCAACGTAGGTCGCAATGAAATGACCGTTTTCCCAAGTGGTGGTGACAAAAGGAATTTTTGTTCCATCAATAGTTACGTTCATTTTTTCCGTTGTGAAATTGCCGGAAATGTAATCAAACCTGAAGGTATAGGTTTTACCTGCGACCACATTGACAGACTCTTGCCAGATCGTTCCGCTAGACGCAAAGGAACCAGTAAGGAATTTTCCTGTGATAGCGCCATCAGGGTTGCTCAGTGCATTGCTGGAGCCAATCTGACTTTGAACTGTCGTACCGTTGAACGTTTTTGACCAAGTCAAATTAGCATTGCTTGTCGTTTGGTTGAGCAGGCTCAGTGACGTTGAGTTCGCTGGAATGCTGCCAAGGTTTGAAGTGACTTCGAAAGCATTGTTCGAATTGAGGTATCCCACGCTGACAACGTTGGTCGCTGTGGCCGTTGTAGTGAAACCGGTATTGCCCCCAGAGAAGTCGCCGTTTACCAAAGCATTGGTGCCTGTGTCGTTTACGGTGTAAACATTGGACAAGGTGCTGAGATTGCCCGATGGATCCAGTGTTTTGGCTGAAAAACTGTTGCTCCCAGAATAAGTACTGCTGGGTTTCAAAGACCAAGTGCCGTCAGCTTGAACCGTGGTGCTTCCCACCAGGTTGTTGGTGGAGTTGTCATACAAATAGACAATGTCGCCAGGCTGACCAGTACCAACGACGGCATCAACTGTATCCGTTGAAGGTGTCCAGCCCAGATAAACGCGGTCCATCCAAATGTCACGTGCGCCATTGACGTTATCGCAATCCAATGCCATTGCCAGGCGGTAGTTACCTGTTGGCAAGTCGCTGTAGAACGTACTATCGTACTGTACCCAGCTTGTAGTCAGCTGCACTGCATCTGCGCGTGCACCTGTACCCCCAGTGGTGTACCAAGGCGAGACCTCTTTAACGAACACATTGTTCTCGTCCACCAGAACCCATTTGGTGTTGATGGCGTTGGAGTTGTTAGAGACCCAAGCGGCATCGTAGGCAAATTTGTAGCTCTGACCTTGAACTAAATTGACTGTATTCGCAGAAGCCATGTGGATCAGGCTTCCGAGGCCTGTTGGGTTTTCTGCATCAAACAACGTGCCATCTCGTTCAGAGATGACGCTGATCGCACCGAAAGCATTGTTATTGCCTGCAGGGCCTGTGGTTAACGGACTATCAGTTGCCAAATTAGTGGGGAGATATCCGTCAGAAGCCGAAGCCGACCAGTTGGTTGTTGAGTAACTATCACCCCCCTTGAGCAAGTTTTTCGATGTCAGTCCTGAGGAGCTCTCTGTACTTGGGATGAGGTTCCCCGAGTTACCAATCACTCCGGCGATGACTGGCGGTGTCGCGGTGAAATCGGTCGTAACAACTTGAGTGGATGTACCCGTCACTACATTGCTGCTGCTAACGACATCGGCACGGTAGGTCCAGTTTGTTGTGTGGGTTGTCGTGGTGTCAACGATTTCCCAGGATTTACCGTCAGCAGAGACTGTGGCATTACCCAGCAATGAGCCATCGGAGAATATTTTGACTACGCTTCCAGATGCCAGTGGTTCAGCCAAGGTGCCTGAAACGACGCGACCAGAACTGCCATCGCTGGTCAGCCAATCAGCATTCAGCGTGCCGCTGTCTTTACTCATGCTGGTAAAGGCCACGGCTGCAGACTCGGTGCTTGGCACCAGGGCGGCGTTTGTCAAAACCTGTGCATTGGTCGTGCTGTGGTTGAAGACGTTGAACATGGTGACACCGTCTTTGCCCAATACGGTCCCTGCGGCGACCCATTCACCGCCAAGACCGGTGTTGCCTATCACGCCATTGGTAGTCACTCCATCGGTGGCCAGTGTCTTCAGGTTGAGCTGGTCAGCAGTGGTGCCGGTGATCAACATCTGAACTTTGCCGTTGCTGACTTTAGTGAATGCATCCGTCTGACCCAAGCTGAGCACATCGTTGGCCGACAGGGTCAGGCTGGAGCCGCCTTGCATCTGGAAAGATTCGACTTCCTGGATCGGCTTGACGGTCTGGTTGTTGGTCAGTGCGGTCAGGTCCAGCTTGGTGCCTGCAGCCAGCTTGAGGGTGTCCACATCCCCGCCGCCGTTGATGAAACCACCGCTGGACAGCTTGGCTTGCAGGTCGCTGTTGACCACGGTGATGGTGTCTTTGCCGGCCAGAGCGTTCAATGGGCCACTGGTGTAGGTCAGCGCTGTGTCGTTGCCCGTGGTGGCTGTGCCGCCCAGGGTGGCGCCTGCAGTCAACGAGCCGTCTGGTGCTGGCAGTTGGTCAACACGTGACAGGATGACGTTGTCGATCAAGACGCCTTGGTCATCGGTGCCACGCTGCACGTCGTTGATGAAGGTCATGCTGACGGTGGAGCTTTTTGCCACAAAGGTGTTGGTGACCGTGATCCATTTGCCAAACTCGGTTGGCGTAAAAGCCTGCGATAAATTCTCTGCGCCTGCCAATTCAAATCGCAAAGTGTCGCTTGGGGATTCGAAGAAGCGGGCGTAAGAGAAACTCCACGAGTAGGTCTGGCCCACAACCAGGTTTTTGATGTCCTGGGTGATCGTGCCTGATTGGGTGCCGCTGGTGTCCAGCATGTAGCTGCCCCATGGTGTCAGAGGTGAAATTCCGACGCCATAGTTGGTGTTTTCAGGGGTCAAGTCCATGTTGCCGCTGGTGATTTTCCAGCCGACCACATCAGATCCTGAAACAGTCTTGTTGCCTGTGATGTTGTTGCCTTCGAAGCTGCCGTTGCTCACCAAGTTGACCAAGATGTTGGTGGCGTACTGGTTGGACAAGGCGCTGCCCATGCCTTGCGCATTGGTTTGCACTGCATGGAAGTTGTGTGTGCCGTTGGCCAGCTCAGTGCTGGTCAGGTCGGCCGTCCATTTGCCGGTGCTGTCCACCAGGATGCCGCTCTTGACCACATTGCCCGAGGTGTTGTCGTACAGCGTGATGAAGGAACCTGCTTCACCTGTGCCGCGGACGGCAAGGGTGTTGTCGCTGGTGTCTGCGGCATTGGCGATTTTGGTCGCAAAGGTCGCATCGGTGCCGATGTCGGTGATCACTGGGGCCGCTGGGGCTGTGCTTGTGTCGCGGTTGACCACTTGTGTGGTCACGTTGCCCGAGTTGCCTGCAGCGTCAAACACTTGTGCGGTGTAAGTCCAGCCGGCGTTGTAGCCGTTGGTGTCGGTGATGGCCCATGCTTTGCCGTCGGCCGACACAGTGGCCGTGCCGACAAAACTGGTGGTGGAGCCGTTGTTGACAAACACAGCGACGGTATCGCCTGTGGCCAAGGCAGCACTCACCGTGCCAGAGACCAGGCGGCCTGCGCTGCTGTCGGTGGTTGTCCAGTCGGAGTTGCTTGCAGTCAGGCCGCTGTCTTTGGTCATGCTGGAGAAGCTGACGGTTTGCGTGGGGGCCGTGGTGTCGAGCTTGGCCGAGTCGGTGGCGCTGGCGGTGCTGGCGTTGCCCACGCTGTCTTGCACGGTGGCCGACAGGGTCAGGGTGCCGCCATCTGCGGGTTTGGTAAAGGCGGTGTTGATGAAGCCATTGGACACGTCGGTGGCATTCAGCGTGACGCTGGTGCCGTCGCTGTAGACGATTTTGTCGCCTGCGACCACTTTGGTTTTGTCAAAGCTGGTTTTGACGTTGAAGCTGGTGGCGGCGGTCAGTTCGGCGGCCGAGACGGTGCCGTCACCGTTGGTGTCGGCCAGTTCGCGCAGGCTGACGAGGCCGTCGTTGTTGATGTCGGTCGTGATCACCAGTGTGGGGGCTGCACCGCCGTTGGGGGCGGTGGTGTCGAGTTTGGCGGTGTCGGAGCTTTCGGCTGTGACGTTGCCGGCAGCGTCTGTGAGGCTGGCCTTGGCGGTGACGGTGCCGCCATCTGCAGGGGCCGCAATGGAGCGGGCCACAGAACCTGCGGTGATGTCGGCGGCTTTCAGTACGTAGCTTTCGGTCGTGCCGTTGATGACGATGTTGAGTGTGTCACCAGCCACGGCAGCCGTGGGCAGACCGATGGTGATGTCCACGTTGCTGCTGAGTTCGGCTTTGCTGATGGTGCCATCGTTGTTGCCGTCTTCGGTGATGGTCACTGTGGGAGCGCCGGAGATGGTGCTCTTGACGGTGGCGCTGTCAGCCGCGTCGGGTGTGGGGGTGGCGTTGCCGGCTTGGTCCTTCAGGCTGGCTGACACGTTGAACGTGGTGTTGTTGCCGGTGGGGTTGAAGTCGGTGATGACAACTTTGCCTGCAGTGATGTCCGATTGCTTGAGTGTGATGACGCGGTCGGTGTTGCCGCTGGCCTTGATGGTCAGGGTGTCGCCCACGGCAGCGTCACCAGCCAGTGTGATGGTGGCTTTGACGGTGTTGCTGGTGGCGCTCAGTTCGGCGTTGCTGATCAGGGCGTCGTCGTTGGCGTCGGTGTCGATCTTGACTGCCAGTGTGCTCTTGCCGTTGCTGTCGGTGAAGTTGCTGGTGTCAATGGTGGCTTTGTCGGTGCCTGCGGCGCTGACGTTGCCTGCCACGGTGGTGAGTGTGGCGTTGATGGTGATGACACCGCCGTTGGCTGGTGCTGCAAAGACGTTGTTGTCGGTCACAAAGCCGGCCGTGAGGTCAGCCGATGTGAGCGTGTGCTTGCTGGTCGTGGTGCCATCGGTCACGGTGATCACGTCGTTGACGGCCGCGCCGGAAGGCAGTTTGGTTTGGACGTTGACTTTGGTTGCGGTGCCCAGTTCGGTCTTGTTGATGAAGCCGTCGCCGTTGCCGTCGGTGGTGATTTCTGGTGTGGGCGCACCTGTGGGGGTGGTGTTCACGGTAGCCGTGTCTGTGGCCACGTTTGACTTGTTGCCGGCGGTGTCGCTGACTTGGGCGGTCACGTCGATCTTGGAGCCGTTGGCTGGCGTTGCGAAGGTGGTTGTGACGGATTTGGCCGTGATGTGGTCGGCCGACAGGACGATGGTTTGAGCATCGCTGCCTGTGCCTGTGACGATCAGGGTGTCGCCAGCTTTGGCGTCTGTAGGCAAGCTGACTTTGATGCTGACGGTCGCGCTGCCGTTGAGTTCGGTGGCGTTCAGGATGTTGTCGTTGTTGCCGTCCGGGATGATTTCAACCTTGGTTGCCAGCTTGGTGGAGGGGCTGACGGGGTTGAGGTTGGACAGGTCGAGCTTGGCCGTGTCGGTGGCGTCGGGGGTGACGTTGCCGACTTTGTCGGTCAGTGTGGCCTTGACGGTGAAGGTGTTGCCGTCACCGGGGCTGGTGAAGGTGGTGCTGACTTTGCCGGCGGTGATGTCGCTGGCCTTGAGGGCCACGGACACGGCGGTGCCGCCTGTGGGCGAGAAGGTGATGATGTCGCCGACGGCCACTTTGGTTTTGTCAAAGGCGGCGCTCACGGTCAGGGTGGTGTTGGGTGTGCCGCTGGTGTTGCCGATTTCGGTGAAGTTGATCTGGCCGTCGTTGTTGATGTCGGTGTCGATCGTCAGGTCCAGGGCGTTGCCGCCGTTGGAGGCGATGGTCACCAGTTTGGCGGTGTCGGAGCCTTCGGGCGAGACGTTGCCTGCGGCGTCTTTGAGTGTGGCCGTGACGGTCACGGTGCCGCCTTCAGCTGGGGCTGTGATGGTCAGTGGCAGCGCTTTGGCGGTGATTTGTTCTGCTGTCAGTGTGATGGGGGCACGTGCTGTGCCGTTGATGGTGACGTTGAGGACGTCACCGGCGACGGCTGCTGTGGGCAGGGTGATGGTGATGTCAACGCTCTTGTCTGTCGACAGTTCTGTGGCGTTGATGGTGCCGTCGTTGTTGGTGTCTTCCGAGATGGTGACCACGGGTGCGCCAGAGACGACGCTCTTGATGGTGGCGCTGTCGGTCGCATCGGGCGTGGGTGTGGCGTTGCCGGCTTGGTCCTTCAGGCTGGCGGACACGGTGAAGGTGGTGTTGTCGCCTGTGGAGTTGAGATCGGTCAGGACAACCTTGCCAGCCTGGACTTGCGCTGCAGTCAGGGTGATGACGCGGTCGGTGTTGCCGCTGGCCTTGACGGTCAGGGTGTCGCCTTCGGCTGCACCGGGTGCCAGGGTGATGGTGGCTTTGATTTTGTTGCTGGTGGCACCGAGTTCGGCGTTGCTGATCAGCTTGTCATTGTTGTCATCGGTGTCAATGTTGACCTGGAGGCCGGTCTTGGTGTTGTCCAGTGGGTCAACGAAGTTGCTGGTGTCGATGGTGGCTTTGTCGGTGCCTTTTTCGCTGACGTTCCCGGCCACGGTGGTGAGTGTGGCGCTGACGCTGATGGTGCCGCCATTGGCTGGGGCATTGAAGGCGTCAGTCACCGCGCCGGCGGTGAGGTCGGCGGTGGTGAGTGTGTGTGTACTGACTGTGGTGCCGTCGGTCACGGTGATGATGTCGTTGACCGCTGCGCCTGCGGGCAGTGATGTTTTGACGTTGACTTTGGTCGCGCCGTTGAGTTCGGTGCGGTTGATGAAGCCGTCGTTGTTGCCGTCGGTGGTGATCTCGACGGTGGGTGCGCCTGTGGGCGTGGTGTTGACAGTGGCGGTGTCTTTGGCCACGTTGGACATGTTGCCGGCGGTGTCGCTGACTTGGGCGGTCACGTCGATCTTGGAGCCGTTGGTGGGCGCGTTGAACGAGGTGACGACTTCCTTGGCCAGGATGTGCGCGGGTGTCAGGGTGATGACTTGTGCGTTGTTGCCGGTGCCGGTGATGACGAGGTCGTCGCCTGCTTTGGCGTCGGTGGGCAGTGTGACGGTGACGGCCACTTTGGTGCCACCAGCCAGTTCGGTGCTGTTGATGATGTTGTCATCGTTGCGGTCGGTGGTGATCTTGACGCCGACATTGGCTTTGCTGCCAGGGTTGTTGGTGGGGTCTGTGGTGTCGGGGTTGAGGTTGGACAGGTCGAGTTTGGCGGTGTCTTTGGCCTCAGGGGTGACGTTGCCGACTTTGTCGGTCAGTGTGGCGGTCACGGTCAGGCTGTTGCCGTCACCGGGGCTGGTGAAGGTGGTGGTGACTTTGCCTGCTTTGACATCATCGGCAGTGAGGGTCACGGTTTTGGCCGTGCCACCCACGGGCGAGAAGGTGACGACGTCGCCGACTGCCACTTTGGTGCTGTCGAAGGTGGCGGTCACGGTCAGGGTGCTGTTGGGCACGCCTTTGGTGCTGCCGATTTCGGTGAAGTTGATCTGGCCGTCGTTGTTGGCGTCGGTGTCGATCGTCAGGCCCAGGGCGTTGCCGCCGTTGGAGGCGGTGGTTTGCAGCTTGGCGGTGTCGGAGCCTTCGGGCGAGACGTCGCCTGCGGCGTTGGTCAGTGTGGCTTTGACGGTGAGGGTGTCGCCGTCTTTGACCAGCAGTTTGGAGCTGAGCGACACGGCTTTGGCGTCGATGTCGGCTTTGGCCAGTGTGATGGTTTGTACGGTGCCGTTGATGGTGACGTTGAGTTTGTCACCCACCGCTGCGGCTGTGGGCAGTGCGATGGTGATGTCGGTGTCGCCCGATTTTTCGGAGGCGTTGATGGTGCCGTCGTCGTTTTTGTCTTCGGAGATGGTCACCACGGGTGCGCCGGAGATGGCGCTCTTGATGGTGGCACTGTCGTTGGCATCGGGCGTGGGTGTGGCGTTGCCGGCCTGGTCCTTCAGGCTGGCGGACACGGTGAAGGTGGTGTTGTCGCCTGTGGAGTTGAGGTCGGTCAGGACGACTTTGCCCGCTGTGATGTCGGCTTGCTGGAGTGTGATGACGCGGTCGGTGTTGCCGCTGGCCTTGACGGTCAGGGTGTCGCCCACAGCGGCGTCAGGTGCCAGGGTGATGGTGGTTTTGACTTTGTTGCTGGTGGCACCGAGTTCGGTGCTGCCGATCAGGCCGTCGTTGTTGGCGTCGGTGTCGATGTTGACAAGCAGTGCGCTCTTGGTAGCGTCTGTGGGGTTGGCAAAGTTGCTGCTGTCGATTTTGGCGCTGGCGGTGCCGGCGTCGCTGACGTTGCCGGCGGCGGTGGTCAGTGTGGCGCTGATGTCGATTTTGCTGCCGTTGGCGGGTGCGGTGAAGCTGTCAGAGACCGATTTGTTGGTGATGTCGGTGCTGGTCAAAACGTGGGTTTTGACTGTGGTGCCGTCGGTCACGGTGATGGTGTCGCCTGCCTTGGCTGCGCCTGGCAGTGTGGTTTTGACCGTGACAGTGCTTGCGCCGTTGAGTTCGGTTTTGTTGATGAAGCCGTCGCTGTTGCCGTCGGTGGTGATGACGGGTGTGGGTGCGCCAGCGGGTGTGGTGTTGACGGTGGCGGTGTCAGTGGCGATGGCGGATTTGTTGCCGGCGGTGTCGCTGACTTGGGCGGTCACGTCGATCTTGGAGCCGTTGGCGGGCGCTGTGAAGGATGTGGTGACAGATTTGGCGGTGATTTGGTCGCTGGTCAGGACGATGGTTTGTGCGTCGTTGCCTGTGCCGGTGACGATCAGGGTGTCGCCTGCTTTGGCGTCTGTGGGCAGGGTGATTTTGACGTCAACCTTGGTTTTGCCTGCCAGTTCGGCGACGTTGATGGTGCCGTCGTTGTTGGCATCGGTGGTGATGGTGATGCCGACGTTGGCTTTGTTGCCGGGGTTGTTGTTGGGGTCGGGGTTGAGGTTGGACAGGTCGAGCTTGGCCGTGTCGTTGGCGTCGGGCGTGGTGTTGCCGGCCGGGTTTTTGAGGTTGGCTTTGACGTTGAAGTTGTTGCCATCACCAGGGCTGGTGAAGGTGGCTGTGGCTTTGCCGGCAGCGACCATGTTGGCGTCCAGGGTCACGGTCTTGACTGCGCCGCCTGTGGCGGTGTCTGTGAAGGTGATGACGTCGCCGACGTTGACTTTGGTTTTGTCAAAGGTGGCTGTGACGGTGAGGTTGGTGTTGGGGGTGCCGTTGGTGTTGCCGATTTCAGAAAAGCTGATTTGGCCGTCGTTGTTGGCGTCGGTGTCGATGGTCAGGCCCAGTGCCTGGCCGCCGTTGGCCACGCTGGTGTCGAGTTTGACGATGAAGGGGGCGCTTTCAGGGCTGGTGTTGCCTGCGGCGTCTTTGGTCGATGCGGTGTATTTGTAGGTGCCGTCTGCAGGCAGTGCGGGCAGGGTGTAGCTCCATTTGCCGTTGGCGTCAGCGGTGGTGCTGCCTACAACTTTGCCGTCTGCATCTTTGATGGTGACGATGCTGCCGGCTTCGGCTTTGCCTGTGAGTGTGGGGGTGCTGTCGTCTGTGGGCACGCCGCTGGCGAAGCCGCCTTGGGCGGTGCCGACGTCGTCGGTGGCGCTGTCAATGGATGGGGCTGCGGGTGCAGTGGTGTCCACTTTGATGGGGAAGCTGCCGGTGGTGCTGGTGTTGCCTGCGCTGTCGGTGCCGGTGGCGTTGAGGTTGTGGGTGCCTTCGGCCAGAGCGGTGCTGGGGGTGAAGGACCAGGTGCCGTCGGCCAGGACGGTGGTGCTGCCCAGTGGGATGTTGCCGTCTTTGATGGTGACGACGGTGCCGGGTGTGCCTTTGCCCGAGATGGTGGGGGTGCTGTCGTTGGTGGTGCCGTTGTGTGGCACGCTGCCTGTGACGGCGGCGACGTCGTCGGTGACGTTGGTCAGGCTGACGGCTGTGGCGTTGGTGTCAATGGTGAAGTTGACGGGGTCAGATTTGGTGCTGGTGTTGCCAGCAGGGTCTGTGAAGTCGGTGGCGATGGCGTGGGTGCCGTCGGTCAGGGGTGTGGTGGGCTTGAAGCTCCATTTGCCGTCGGGGTCAACGGTGGTGCTGCCGATGACGACGCCGTTGTCGTAGATCTTGACGATGTCGCCGGGCGTGCCTTTGCCGTTGATGACGGGGCTGTTGTCGTCGGTGGTGCCTTGGTTGGGCACGACGCCTTTGGTGGCGCCGACGTTGTCGATCACGCTGAAGGTGTTGCCTGTGCCTGTGCCGGTGTTGCTGTTGTTGTTGGTGGGGTCAACTTGGGGCTTGGCTGGCGCTGTGGTGTCGAGGTTGATGTCGTAGGTGGCGGTCTCGGGCGCTGTGGCTGCGGCGCTGCTGACGGCGAATTTGTGCACGCCTTCTGCGGTCAGTGTGGGTTCGAACGACCATTTGCCGTCGGTGCCGGCGGTGGTGCTGCCCACCAGGGTGCCGTTGTCATAGATTTTGACGACGCTGCCGGGCGTGGCTGTGCCGTTGATGGTGGGGGTGGTGTCGTTGGTGTTGCCTTGGGCGATGTCGCCGGTGGCACCTGGGGTGAATTTTTGGACCACGCCTGTGACGCCGGCAACGTTGTCGACCACGGAGCTGATGGTGGGCACGTTGGGGGTGGCGACGACGTTGGAGTCGGTGTCTGTGGCGGTGTTGCCTGCTGGGTCTGTGGCGGTGGCGGTGATTTTGCCGTCCGGCACGGTTTTGGTGGGGGTCAGGCTCCAGCGGCCGTCAGGGCCGGCTGTGGTGCTGCCGATGATGCTGCCGACGTTGTCTTTGAGCAGGACGACGGCACCGGGTTCTGCGGTGCCGCTGATGGGCTTGGCGGTGCCTGGAGCGCCGGCTGTGCCTGCGCTTTCGATGTTGACGCTGGTGGTGGTGTCCACCGTGAAGGGTGTGGCGCTGATGCTGCTGGTGCCCGATGGGTTGGTGACTTTGACGATCGGGGTGTAGGTGCCGTCAGGCAGGGGGTCTTTGACGACCAGCGAGTAGTCGCCTTTGGCGTCTGCGGTTGTGGTGTAGGTTTTGCCGTTGATCAGCACTTCGACGGTGGCGCCGGGTGTGGCTTTGCCTGTGAGTGCGGGTGTGGTGACGTTGGTTTTGTTGTCACCCAGGGTGCCGCTGTCGCTGGTGCCGTCGAGTTGCAGTGCGCCTGTGGGGGCGAGGTTGGTGGCGGTGTTGCCCGAGACGTCTGTGGCGGTGGCTGTGAGTGTGCCTGCGGGGACGGCGGTGGTGGGCGTGATGCTCCATTTGCCGTCTGCGCCTGCGGTGGTGCTGCCGATGACTTTGCCGTCTTTGTCGGTCAGGACGACGGTGTCACCTGCTTCTGCGGTGCCGCTGATGGGGCGAACGGTGCCGGCTGCGCCGGTGTTGGTGATCAGCACGGTGGTGGTGCTGTCAATGGTGAAGGGTGTGGCGTTGATGCTGGTGCTGTTGCCGCCGCTGGTGACTTTGATCACCGGGTTGTAGGTGCCGTCGGGCAGTTTGTCGGTGATGTTGACGGTGTAGTCGCCGTTGGCGTCTGCCGTGGTGGTGTAGGTTTTGCCGTTGAGTTGCACTTCGACGGTGGAGCCAGGTGTGGCTTTGCCGGTCAGTGCGGGTGTGGCGATGTTGGTTTTGTTGTCGCCTTTGAGGCCGGAGTCAGAGGCTGTGGCCAGTGCGCCTGTAGGGGTGACAGCGGTGGTGGCTGCTGCGCCACCGCCGCCGCCTGCTGCTGCGGCTGCGCCAAGCAGGCCCAGGCCTGCGAGCAGTGGGTTGAACAGCAGCAAGCCCACAGCGGCGCCGGCGGCTTGGACTTCGTTGCCGCCCAGGGCGACGTTGACGGCTTCGGCGCCGTCGCGCAGGTTGGGCACCAGGCCTTCAACGTTCGGGTCTTCTGGGATGTATTCGTAGAAGCTGCCGTTTTCGGCTTGGCCGATCAGGCCGTTGAAGCCGTCGGCGGTTTCTTTGTAGTAGTCGTCGATGATGACGCTGGGTTCTTTGTCGCCTTCAAAGATGATGTGCAGGTCTTTGCCCACGCGTTTGGTTTTGACGTAGTCGGGGGCGACGTTTTTGCCGCCGTTCTTTTCGGCGATTTCTTGCAGTTGGTATTTGGCGCCAGCTTTGGCTTTGATGTGCACGGCTGCGCCTTTGGTGGCGGCGTTGCTGGGGACTTCGACGATACGGTTGTCAGCTTCTTTACCAGCGTTGACGAGAACTTTGTATTGTTTGGCCATGGTGTTACCTCTTCAGAATTTCTTTAATGGGATGTTTGGGGTGGGCAGTGGTTCACTGCTGTGGCTGCTGCAGGACGCGGGTGGTGCCTGTGACTTCGATGGTCACGCGTCGGTTGGGTTGGTTGCAGTCGATGTTGGCTTGCGTGAGTTCGGTGCCGCAGCTGGTCACGAGCAGGTCACGTTTGCCTCGGCCTTCGGAGGTGACGCGGCCATTGATCTGGCGGCGGCCTTCCATGTATTGACGGACCGTGAGGGCGCGTTGTGCGGACAGGTTTTCGTTGTAGGCGTCAGAGCCGAAGGGGTCGGTGTGACCGATGACGTGGACGCGTTCAATCAGGCTGAATTCGGAGTTGATTTGGGCCATCAGTTGGTCGATGGCACGCAGGCCTTGTTGGGTCAGACCCGCTGCGTCAGCGCGGTTGAAGGCAAACAGGGTGTCGCCAGCCAGTTGCAGTTGGCGTGGTGGTTTGATGACGGGTTTGACTTCAGGGACGTCTTCGCAGTCAACGGCGTCCACTCGGCTGATGGTGTGCACTTGCAAACGTGTGCGTGCGATTTCTTTTTCAGCGTCTGCGGCTTTGACGGGGATGAGTTCGAGGTTGCGGGTGCGTTCGTCGTTGACGCGCACGTAGTGGTTTTGGCCACCTTGCAGGCTCATTTGGGTGATGGCGTCGAAGCCGTCACGGTTGGCGCGGCGTTTGATGTCGAGTTGGCGCACGCCGAGTTCGACTTTGCCGGGCATGACGCAGACGGGGCTGTAGGCACCGCCGACGAGCGAAGCGTGGTAGCGGCCGTTGACGTAGACGGTGGCTGCGCCAGGGATGCGGACGGGGTTGGCGCGGTAGAAGATGATGCGGCTTTGGCCTGCGGCAACGGTTTTGCCTTGCAGGTCATAGACGTCGGCCAGGGCCTCAATACGGTTGGCGGCGACAGCAGCTGTTTTTTCCTGGGCTTGGGCATGGCCCGCGACGCAGGCGATCACTGCACATGCAGCGATGCTTTTCCAGGCCCATGTGCGTGCGGATTGCGTCCAGCGCTGTGTGGCCTTTTGTCGCGTTGCGTGTTGAGTCATTGGTTTCTCCAGATTGAGGTTGCTGAATAAGGCTTCAAAAAACTAACTTTTGTTCTTCAAACTGATACTCGGGTATCAATTTTCAGATTCGGTGAGGCATTATCTGCAAAAAATCCCAATCCTGAGAGTGCAATAGGCAACGGACTGTGTGTTTTTGTATCCCTTTGTAATCAAAAACGTAAGTTTCGTGAGGGGTAAACTGCTACAAAACAGCCTGGTTGATGGGTTTGTTGGTATTCTTGAATTAGTTTTTAAGAAGTAATTTAAGTTTTAAAAATAACAATATTTATTTCTTCATATTGGTGCACGCCACCTGCGCAATGGTTTCAGTTTTGTAGGAGCAGCACCCTGTGCGCGATGACTCGTGGACCGCAACCGCCCAATCGCGCGCAGGGCGCAGCTCCCACAGGGGGACAGGCGGTGCTTGTGTAGGAGCCGCACCCTGTGCGCGATGACTCGTGGACCGCAACCGCCTAATCGCGCGCAGGGCGCAGCTCCCACAGGGGAAGGGCGGTGTCTGTGTGGGAGCAGCACCCTGTGCGCGATGACTTGTGGACCGCAACCGCCCAATCGCGCGCAGGGCGCAGCTCCCACAGGGGACAGGCGGTGCTTGTGTAGGAGCCGCACCCTGTGCGCGATGACTCGCGGACCGCAACCACCCAATCGCGCGCAGGGCGCAGCTCCCACAGGGGAGGGGCGGTGTTTGTGTAGGAGCCGCACCCTGTGCGCGATGACTCGCGGACCGCAACCGCCCAATCGCGCGCAGGGCGCAGCTCCCACAGGGGACAGGCGGTGTCTGTGTAGGAGCCGCACCCTGTGCGCGATGACTCGTGGACCGCAACCGCCCAATCGCGCGCAGGCCGCAGCTCCCACAGGGGGACAGGCGGTGCTTGTGTAGGAGCCGCACCCTGTGCGCGATGGCTTGTGGACCGCAACCGCCCAATCGCGCGCAGGGCGCAGCTCCTACAGGGAGGGCGCTGCTGGGTTTGGGGTTTAGCTGATGTGGCCTGCGGTGAGCAGGGTTTGGTCGATGAGGAGTTGGGCGGCGGCGCCGTTGGTGGCGTTGTAGATGGCGTAGTTGTGGCCGTTGTCCTGGAGGGTGGTGCCGGTGTCGGTCCAGTCTTGCAGGTGGACGGTGGCGCTGTCTTGGGTGTCGCCTGTCAGGGTGAGTTGGTGCACGCCGTTGGTGGTGGGCACGCCGAGGACGTCTTGCAGGGTGAGTTTGACGGTGTCGGCGGTGTTGTTGCCGGCCATGTTGATGTGGCTGGTTTTGGCGGCGTCTGTGATTTTCGACAGGTCCAGGGTTGTGCCGGTTTCGGCGTTGAACCAGGCGTCGACGATTTGGTGGGTTTGGCCGTTGGTGCTGCTGTAGCTCGAAAAGCCTTGGAGGTAGTTGCCGTTTTGTGCGGTGCGGTTGTTGTCGGCGTTGAGGTTGATGCTTTGGATGCCTTGTTCTGCGAGTGTGCGCAGTTCGCCTTCGTCGGTGGTGCCGTTGCTGTTGGCGTCGATCCAGATGCGCAGTTGTCCGAAGTCGGCGTCGGCGGCGTTGATCTGGCCGTCGCCGTTGCTGTCGTGTTGTGCGAGGGCTTGCCAGCCGTCGGCGGCTTTGCTGCCGTCGCTCAGTTGGGTGTGGTTGCCAAAGAGTTCGGCGCCGCTGTCGATGTGGCCGTTGCCGTTGAGGTCGATGGCCAGCAGGCCGTCGTGGCGGTCGACCCAGCCGGTGTTGATTTTGTGGCCGGTGGCTTCGAGGTCGAATTGGATGCCGTCGGTCATGGCGAGGGTTTGCACGCCGTCGCCGTTGAGGTCGAGGACCAGGGGGCTGGTGAAGCCGCTTTGGTTCCAGCCGCTGTTGGAGACGCGCTGCATCATGGGCAGTGTGACGGTTTGGCCTTGGTAGCTGATGGTGGCGCTCCAGTCGCCGTCGAAGCCGGAGGTGATGCGGTAGTGGATGTTGTCTGAGTTGGTGACGGTGAGTGATTGTTGTTGGGCACCGTCGCGCTGGAAGCTGATGACTGCGCCAGGCAGGACGGGGAAGGTGACGCTGAAGGTGATGGATGTTTTGACGCCGTTGAGGGATTCAGAGCTGTCGATGCCGACGCCACGGCCTCCGACGACGGAGCTGAGGCGGGTGTCTACGTTGTAGGTGTCTTGACCGGCGGTGCCGCTGTTGTCAGCCAGGTCTGTGTAGCTGTTGGCCAGGACGCTGATGGTGTTGTTGGATGAGGCGCTGCCGCTGTTGGGGGTGTAGGTGGCGGTCCATTTGTTGTCGCTGATTTTGGTCAGCGCCGACAGGCTGCCGTTGGGGATGGAGATGTCGTTTTTATCAAAGCCGG
>JACCDQ011085558.1_pt1 | contig 19336 bp, 14 predicted proteins | sample 7446031 | NCBI WGS metagenome assembly JACCDQ01 (sample SAMN15323442, study PRJNA562643) | freshwater metagenome | isolation source: river surface water | place: USA:Blue River Watershed | collected 2017-08-17
ATCCCGTGACAGTTGACATTCGGATGCGCGCCAGCATGATGCTGCATGACCCGGCTTACCTGGCCGCGAAGATGGAGATCATGCGGCCGATCAACCAGTTCAACGAAGTGATCGACGCGCGCACCGAAGCCACGGTGCAAAGGGCGATGGATAACGCCACCATTTGCCGCGCCATGTTCGCCACGCTTGGCGCGTTTTTCCTGATCCTGCTGCTGCGCAGCTACCGCAGCCTGCATGAGATTCTCGGCGACACCCCCGAATCCCTGTTCGAACACATCGTCGCGCTCGGCAAGGGCGAGTTCTCAAACGCCTGGTCAGTCGCGCGCGGCCTCGAAAACAGCGTCGCCGGCTGGCTGTTCCACACACGCGAAAAACTGGCCAAGGTCGACACCGAGCGGCGCGAAGCCCTCGACCGCGCACAGCACGCAATGCACCTGTATGCCGCGCTGAATCACGCCAACCAGACCATCCTGCGCAGCTCCAGCAAGGAGCAAATGCTGGCCGAGATCTGCCGCGGCGCGGTGGTCTATGGCGGCCTGAAAATGGCCTGGATCGGCCTGGTCGACCCGGCCACCAAGCGCGTGCGCCCGGTCGCCACCTTCGGTGAACATGTCGATTACGTGGCCCGGCTCGACATCAGCATCGACCAGCTGCAGCCATCCGCCTACGGCCCGACCGGAACCGCGATCCGCACTGACCGGCCGGTCTGGTGCGACGACTTCCAGCAAAGCGCCGAGACCGTGCACTGGCGCCAGCCGGGCATGCGCACACGCTGGGGTTCGTCGGCGGCATTGCCGCTTCATAACGGTGGCGAAGTCGTCGGCGCATTCAATCTTTACAGCGGCGACACCGACGCCTTCGACGAAGACATTCGCGACCTGCTGGTCGAAATGGCCAGCGACATCGACTACGCGCTCGACGCATTCGAACGCGAGGCCGAACGCCAGCATGTACTGAAACAGGAAGAATTCCGTCTGTTCGTGCTGGAACGGCTGACCGAAAAAATGCCGCTGTCGACCATCCTGCAGCAGATCGCCGAACGTATCGAAATCTTGCTGCCGGGCCGGTTGTGCTCGATCCTGACCATCGATCCCGAAGCCGAGCGGCTGCGTGTCGCCGCCGCCCCCAGCCTGCCGGAGTTCTACAACCGGGCCATCGACAATCTGCCGATCGGCGCGGGCATTGGCTCCTGCGGCAATACCGCCTACACCGGCAAACCGACCGTGATCGAGAATATCGCCGGCGACGCCAGCTGGGAGGGCTACCACGACCTGGCGCGCAAGGCCGGTGTCGCGGCCTGCTGGTCGTACCCGATCGTCACGTCCAACCGGCAGGTACTGGGTACCTTCGCGATCTACGCGCGCACGCCGTCCGTGCCCGACCGCATCACAGAACAACTGATCGAGACCACGTCGCACCTGATCGCGCTGGCCATCGACAGCAAGCGCTACGAAGACCGCATTCAGTACCTCGCGCACTTCGATTCACTGACGTCGCTGCCAAACCGGGTGCAGCTGCAGGAGCAGGCGCATTTCCTGCTGCCGCGCGCCGACCGTTCCGGCAGCAGCGTCGCGCTGCTGTTCGTCGACATTGACCGCTTCATGCATGTCAACGATTCGTTCGGCCACGGCGTCGGCGACACCCTGCTCGCGCTGCTGGCTGACCGACTGCAGCATGCGGTGCGCGACGACGACACGCTGGCGCGCTTCGGCGGCGACGAATTTGTCGTCATGCTGCCCGACACCGATGCGCACGGCGCGACCGTGGTCGCGCAAAAGCTGCTCGACGTGGTGCGCCAGCCTACGCGCATCGAGCAATTCGACATGTCCGTCACCGCATCGATCGGCATTGCGCTCTACCCGGGCGACGCCAAGGATTTCGACGAATTGCTGAAGCAGGCCGACAGCGCGATGCACCGCGCCAAGCGCGACAACGGCGGCGGCTTCCGTTTCTATTCGAGCGAAATGCAGGCGCTGTCGATGCGCTACCTGAAGGTCGAGGCGGCGCTGCGCGGCGGTCTCGAACGGCGCCAGCTGTTCCTGCAGTACCAGCCGCAGATCGACCTGAAGACCGGCAAGGTCACCGGTGCCGAAGCGCTGATGCGCTTCCAGCATCCGGAGCTGGGTCTGGTGAGCCCGGACGAATTCATCCGCGTCGCCGAAGAAACCGGCCTGATCCAGTCGATGGGCGAATGGGCGCTGCGCGAAGCCGTACGCCAGACCCGTGTCTGGCTCGATGCCGGCCTGCCGCTGAAGACCATTGCGGTCAACCTGTCGGCCGTGCAGTTCCATCGTGAAGGACTCGCGCAGATGATCGCCGACGTGCTCGAGGGCGCAGGTCTGCCCGCCGAATTCCTCGAGCTGGAACTGACCGAGAGCACGGCAATGCGCGACCCGCAGGCGGCGGTCGCGCTGATGCGGGAACTGAACGGCCGCGGTATCGGCCTGGCCATTGATGACTTCGGTACCGGCTATTCTTCGCTCAGCTGCCTGAAGCGCTTCCAGCTGTCCAAGCTGAAAATCGACAAGTCCTTCGTTCGCGACATTGATGTCGACCCGGACGATCGCGCGATCGTCAGTGCCGTGATCAACGTCGCGCGCGAACTCGGCATCCGCACGATCGCCGAAGGCGTCGAAACCGAGGAGCAGCTGCGCTTCCTGGTCAGCTGCGGCTGTGGCGCGGTGCAAGGCTACCTGTTCAGCAAGCCCCTGATGCCTGACGATTTCGAGGCTTTCTGCCGCGCCTCGATGCGCGAGCCGGCCGCCATCGCGTAAGCCGCCGGCGCAGGGCCAACCGCCCTGCTGCACGTACGCTCAGTCGAGCGACCGGTAGCCCAGGCGGGCGGAAACCTGCTCTGCGCACTCGCGGATTTTTTTGGCGTTGTCGCCGTTCCAGCTGACATCGAAACTGCCCGCCGGACCGATCGCCGTAATGCCCAGCCTCAGCGTGCCGGTGTGCTCGAACACAGGCGCGCACAGCGCATTGATGCCCGGAATGGGTTCGCCCTGCACACGCGCCATGCCGCGCCGGCGCACGTCGGCGAGGATGTCTTCCATCGTGTCCTTGTTCAGGTCCGTCGCGCCAAAGTCGCCCGCCACGCCGCTGCGGCGCTCGCGCTCGATCATCCGCTCGACCTGCTTCGGCGGAAGGAAAGCGGCGAACACGCGGCCGGTCGCAGTTGCCTGAATCGACATCACGGTGCCGGTGCGCATGTTCACGTGAATCGGATAGCTCGATTCGCTGATGTAGATGATTGTCGGCCCCTGATTGCCGAGCACCGACAGGCCAATGGTCTGGTCAATCTCGGCAGTGAGCTGCGTAATCACCGGAATGGCGATGCGTATCGGATCCAGCAGTTGCAAGCTGATCAGCCCGAGCTGCAGCGCAAACGGCCCGAGCTCATAGCGGCCCGTCAGAGGGTTCTGCTCGATCAGGCCGAAGCTGCCGAAGCTGACCAGGTAAGGATGTGCCTTGGCGGACGGCATGCCGGCCTTTTTGGCGAGGTCCCCGAGGCTCATCGGCGCGCCTTCGTCGACCAGCGCCGTCAGCAGGCGACCGCCGATCTCGATCGATTGAATGCCGCGGCGGCTTTTCTCTTCTTCCATGGCGAACCCGGGGAAATGACAGTGACGGCGGAGTTTACGGATTGATTCACCAAATGTAAACGGTTCGTTATTGTTGAATTGGTTGACCAAAAACGAATCTGAAGTTAATCTGCGCAGGCTCGGGCAGGCGCGGACTTCAGCCGCCGCCCATTCAAACGACTTTCACACAGCACCGGAAACTTCCGGCCAGCGAGGACACCATGACCGAAAAGAAATTCGCCTCCCAGGGCGACCTGCAGGAAAAGAAGACCAGCTTCATCAAGCTGTCCGATAACGCCTATGCGTACACCGCCGAAGGCGATCCGAACTCCGGCGTCATCATCGGCGACGACTCGGTGATGGTGATCGACACCACCGCCACCCCGGCGATGGCGCAGGCGCTGATCAAGCACATCCGCGAGATCACTGACCTGCCGATCAAGTACGTCACCCTGACCCACTATCACGCCGTGCGCGTGCTCGGCGCGTCGGCCTATTTCAAGGAAGGCGCCGAGCAGGTCATCGCGTCGCGCGGCACCTATGAAATGATCGTCGAGCGCGGCGAGCAGGACATGCACTCCGAAATCGACCGTTTCCCGCGCCTGTTCGCCGGCGTCGAAACCGTGCCCGGCCTGACCTGGCCGACGCTGGTGTTCGACCGCGAACTGACGGTCTTCATGGGCAAGCTCGAAGTGAAGATCATGCATGTCGGCATGGGCCACACCAAGGGCGACACCATCGTCTGGATTCCATCGCAGAAGGTGCTGTTCTCCGGCGACCTGGTGGAATACGACGCGGCCGCCTATACCGGCGACGCACAGCTGGAAGAATGGCCGCAGACGCTGGAAACCCTGCGCGCGATGCAGGCCGACAAGCTGGTGCCTGGCCGCGGCCCGGCGCTGATGAACCCGGCCGAGGTGAATTCCGGCCTCGACTACACCCAAGACTTCGTGACCACGCTGCTGTCGTCCGCGAAGGAAGCCGTGGCGCAAGGCTTGGACCTGAAGGGCGCGATGAAGCATACGCGCAGCAAGATGGACCCCAAGTTCGGCCACGTGTTCATCTACGAACACTGCCTGCCGTTCGACGTCACCCGCGCAGTCGACGAGGCCAACGGCATCAAGCATCCGCGCATCTGGACCGCCGAGCGCGACAAGGAGATGTGGCACTCGCTGCAGAGCTGAGCGCGCTGGCATCACGGCACGCCGGATAAGACAGAAGACTTTCGAAAGAGATGCGGATGCACCAGACCTACACCTATCAGAAGTTCCCGTACGCGCGCCCGCCCGAACTGGACGGCGGCGCGCCCAAGCGCCACCCGCTGGTGGTGATCGGCTGCGGACCGGTGGGTCTGGCCGCCGCGATCGATGCGCGCCAGCACGGCATTCCGGTGCTGCTGCTGGACGATGACGACACCGTATCGGTCGGCTCGCGCGGTCTCTGCTACGCCAAGCGCACGCTCGAGATCCTCGACCGCCTTGGCTGCGGCGACCCGGTCGTCCACAAGGGCGTCGGCTGGGATGTCGGCCGCACCTTCTTCCGCGACGAGGAAGTGTTCAACTTCAACCTGCGTCCGCAACCCGGCTTCAAGCGCCCCGGCATGGTCAACCTGCAGCAGTACTACCTCGAGGAGTACATGGTGCAGCGCGCGCTCGATGCCGGCGTCGGCATCCGCTGGAAAAACAAGGTGGTGTCGGTGCAGACACATGACGACCACGTCAGCCTGCAGGTCGAGACGCCGGACGGCATCTACGGCATCGAGGCGGACTGGCTGGTGGTCTGCGACGGCGCGCGCAGCCCGATCCGCACGATGCTGGGCCTGGATATCGAAGGCAAGGTGTTCATGGACCGCTTCCTGATCGCCGACGTGCTGATGAAGGCCGACTTCCCGGCCGAACGCTGGTTCTGGTTCGACCCGCCTTTCCATCCGAACCAGTCGGTACTGCTGCACCGCGAGGCCGACGACGTCTACCGTATCGACTTCCAGCTCGGCTGGGATGCGGACCCGGAAGAAGAAAAAAAGCCCGAAAAAGTCATCCCGCGCATCCAGGCCATGCTCGGCGACGACCGCGAATTCACGCTCGAGTGGGTCAGCGTGTATACCTTCCAGTGCCGGCGCATGAACGCGTTCCGCCATGGCCGCTGCCTGTTCGCCGGCGACGCCGCGCATCAGGTGTCGCCGTTCGGCGCGCGCGGCGCGAACTCCGGCGTGCAGGACACCGACAACCTGATCTGGAAACTGAAGCTGGTGATGGATGGCCGAGCGCCGCTGCACCTGCTCGACACCTACAGCGACGAGCGCGTGCTCGCGGCGGACGAAAACATCCTCAACTCGACCCGCTCGACCGACTTCATCACGCCCAAGGGCGCGGTCAGCAAGACCTTCCGCAATGCGGTGCTGGAGCTGTCGCGCGAGCTGCCGTTCGCACGCAAGCTGGTCAACTCGGGACGACTGTCGGTGCCGAGCTTCCTGACCGACTCGGTGCTGAACACGCCGGACTGCGAGCGCTTCGCCGGCGACATGGTGCCCGGCGCGCCGATGGACGATGCGCCGGTGCAGGTCGACGGCCAGCCCGGCTGGCTGATTGATCAAGTCGGCGGCCGCTTCCGCGCGCTGTACTTCTGCGACGACGCCGGCACCATCCCCGAAGGCATGCAGCGACAGCTGCACGGCATGGGCGAAGCGCCGATCCCGGTCGAGCCGCTGGTCATTGCGCGCAAGGCCGGCGCCTGCCGGCTGAAGACCGTGGTCGACACAGACGGCATGGCGTTTGCGCGCTATGACGCGACGCCGGGCACCTTGTACCTGATCCGCCCGGACCAGCATGTCGCCGCGCGCTGGCGCGAAACCGAAGTGTCGCGCGTGGTCGCCGCCGTGGCCCGCGCCACCGGCAATTTCATCGAGGAGTAAAACCGATGGCACTGATACTTGAACCGAACTTCCGCGAGGAAGGCCAACGCTATTTCCGCGATTTCTCGCCCGGCGACGATTTCTACCAGAGCCTGATCGACCTGCATCGCGGCCTGTCGGACGAGCAGAGCGCGCAGGTGAATGCGAAGCTGATCCTGATCCTGTCCAACCATATCGGCGACATCGGCGTGCTGCGCGAGGCGATGGCGCTGGCGCGCGCCGGCAGCGCCGCATCCTGATAACTTTCGGAGACACCATGCTGATCCAGCACATTCACCATGTCGCGTACCGCTGCAAGGACGCGAAAGAGACCGTCGAGTGGTACACGAAGCACCTGGACATGAAGTTCGTGCTGGCGATTGCCGAGAACGAAGTGCCGTCGACCAAGGCGCCGGACCCCTACATGCACATCTTCCTCGACGCGGGCAATGGCAACATCCTCGCGTTCTTCGAGCTGCCGAGCCAGCCGCCGATGGACCGCGACCGCAATACGCCGGCCTGGGTGCAGCACCTGGCACTGAAGGTCGATTCGAAAGAGACGCTGTTAGCGACCAAGGAAAAACTCGTGGCCGCCGGCATTGACGTGATCGGCCCGACCGACCACACCATCTTCAAGAGCATCTATTTCTTCGACCCGAACGGGCACCGGCTCGAGCTGGCGTATGACTGTGGCACGCCGGAGATGTACCAGAAGCTCGATGACGTGAAGTGGGACATGCTGGAAGAATGGAGCAAGACCAAAAAAGCGCCGACGCATGCGGCCTGGATGCATGACGGGAGCATGGCGAGCTGACATGAGCATCCTGAACGAAACCCACTCCCCCACCCTGCGCAGTTGGGTCGCCTCGGCCAACGTTGCCGGCACCGACTTCCCGATCCAGAACCTGCCGTTCGCGATCTTCAAGCGCAAGGGGACGAATGAGGCCTTGCGCGGCGGCGTTGCCATCGGCGATCAGGTGGTCGACCTGGCCGCCGTCTCCGCGCAAGGAATTTTCGATGGTGCCGCGCAGCAGGCTGCGCAAGCCGCGTCCGCCAGCACGCTGAACGTGTTGATGGCAATGGGCCCGTCCGCATGGAGCGCGCTGCGCCTTGCGCTGTCGCGCGCGCTGCGTGAAGGCTCGCCATTGCAGCAAGCGCTGTCTGCGTGCCTCGTGACTATGGCCGACGTCGAGTACGCGTTGCCCGCGCAGATCGGCGACTATACCGACTTCTACACGTCCATCCATCACGCGACCAATATCGGCAAGCTGTTCCGTCCCGACAATCCGCTGCTGCCGAACTACAAGTGGATTCCGATCGGCTATCACGGCCGCGCGTCCAGTATCGGCATCTCCGGGCAGGCGCTGCGCCGCCCGAAAGGCCAGCTGATGCCGCCGGGTGCCGAGCAGCCGGCACTGGGGGCATGCAAACGCCTCGATATCGAGCTCGAACTCGGCATCTTCATCGGCAGCGGCAACGCACTTGGCACACCGATCCGGATCAGCGAAGCCGAGCAGCATGTGTTCGGCCTGTGCCTGCTGAACGACTGGTCCGCGCGCGATATACAGGGCTGGGAATACCAGCCGCTAGGACCTTTCCTCGCGAAGAATTTCGCGACCACGATCTCGCCGTGGGTCGTCACGCTGGAAGCGCTGGCCCCCTATCGCGTGGCGTTCGAGCGTCCTGCCGGCGATCCGCAACCGCTGCCCTATCTCGACAGCGCCGCCAACCGCGACGCCGGTGCGTTCGACATCCGCCTCGACGTGACGCTGCAAACCGAGAAAATGCGCGCTGCCGGCGCGCGCGGCCATACGCTGTGCGCGACCAGTTACCGGCATGCGTACTGGACCATCGCGCAGCTGGTCACGCATCACACGGTGAATGGCTGCAACCTGCAGCCGGGCGACCTGTTCGGCAGCGGCACGCTGTCCGGTCCGACGCCGGACCAGGCCGGCGCACTGATCGAGCTGACCGAAGGCGGCAAGAAGCCGATCGCCCTGCCGAACGGCGAGCAGCGCACTTTCCTAGAAGACGGCGACGCCGTGATCCTGCGCGGCTGGTGCGAAGCGGCGGGTGCGGCGCGCATTGGTTTTGGCGAATGCGTCGGCATGGTGCTGCCGGCGGCCTGAACCTCATGACGCGGGCGGCTCCCTGAAACGACACTGCCCGCGACAGGGCGGGCAGTGTGTTGGTCAATGCAGCGGGACGGCCGCCTCAGTCGTATAACTGCTCGATCACGAGGCTGCTGGCCACCTGGCGGCACAGCGGCTGGATGCGGCGGAACGCCTGATCCACTTTGCCGGCGTCAGCCTCCTTGCCGGCCGCCGTGCAGGTCACGCCGATCGTCTTGCCACGAAAAAAAACCTGATACATCTGCGTCCATCCGACGGTCTTGCTGCCGGCCTGATCGGCCACGGATTTCAGCACCGCCGAAAAACCGGGCAGCGTCTCGAGCGACATCGGCGACGCATCCACGACCTCGGTGCCGGGCAGGCCAAGCTCCTGCACATGGCCTTTCGCAATAAAGCGAGCGATATCCTCTTTGGACGGGTTCAGTCCGCGCGCGTCGCGAATGTCCAGCACGATCGCCGCGGTGCCGTTGCCGCCTTCACTGGTCCATTGCTGCACGATGCCCGGCGCAGCGCCGTCCGTGGCGCTCCATGAGCGCGGCACTTGCAGGCGCACCCGCACGCCCTGCGCATTGCCGCTGCCGTCGGTGCGGAAACGCTGGCGGAAACCTTCGCCGAATTCGGCCGCCGGCTCGGCGGCATAGGACGCCGCCAGCAGATAGTCGAGGATGTCCTTGTCGACGCCTTCGCCGTGCGCGCGCCGCTGCACGTCCGCCAGGAAACCGAGCGCCTGCTCGGCCGATTTCGGCTGCTTCATCTGCGCGTCGATTACGCTGTCGAGCATGTCGCGGCGGAACTTCATGAAGGCCGGACTGCCGAGCGCAGTCCGCAGTTCCGCTTCCAGCTTGTCCTCGATCGCCGGGAACGCCGTGGCAAATGACTCGCGTGCGCTCGCGACCTGCGTCGCCAGCTGCGGATGCAGGTCCGCGATCAGGTCCAGCGCGACCGCTTGCCCGCTGACGAAACCGTAGGTGCGCGCGATCGACTTCAGCGCCGCCGGCGTCAGGTTCAGCGCGGCCGCCGGCGACAGCGGCATCAGGGACAAAGACAAGGCCAGCGCGATGGCCTTCAGCACGGCAAAGCACGAACGTGGGTTCATCAGATCGAAACTCCGGACGACCGGAACGGGGATGGTGGAATAAGCCGCGTAGTGTTGCTGAAATTCAACCCGGTTACAAGGTTTGTACCGGAGGTCGCGCAGCGCGATGCCGGCGACGGAGGGCGGCCGGCGGACCGGCCGGGCAGCGCGCCCGGCCAGTTCGCGACGGTTCAGATGCCGGCGATGCGGCAGCCGAGGTCGGCCAGCGGCACGGCCTTCTTGCCGGTCTCGACCGCGTCGGCCGAGTTGGCATTGCCCTGCTGCGCGCGCTCGGCGATCCCGTGCAGGATGGCCGCCATGCGGAACAGGTTGAACGCGAGATAGAAACGCCAGGCACCGTCGTCGATCGCGCCATGCTTCTGCGCGTACCACGAGCGATAAGTCGTTTCATCCGGAATGCCGAGCGCCGCAAGATCGAGCCCGCCGATGCCGCGCCACAGGCTGTGCGGAATATGCCAGCTCATGCAGTGATACGCGAAGTCGGACAACGGATCGCCGAGCGTCGACAGTTCCCAGTCGAGCACGCCGATGATGCGCGGCTCGGTCGCATGGAACACCAGGTTATCGAGGCGGAAATCGCCGTGGATCAGCGCCGCGCGCTGCTGCTCGGGCATCGCGCCCGGCAGCCAGTCCATCAGACGGCGCATGCTGTCAGACGGCGCAATCGTCGATTCATTCAGCTGCTTCGACCAGCGCGTGATCTGGCGCGGCAGGTAGTTGTCCTTCTTGCCGTAGTCGGCCAGGCCGACGGCGTCGACATCGACCTCATGCAAAGCCGAGATCACGCGGTTCATCTCGCGATAGATGTCGGCACGGCCGGACGCCGACATCTGCGGCAGCGACTGGTCGACGAACACGCGGCCGTCGAGGAAGGACATCAGGTAGAACGGCGTGCCGACGATGGACTCGTCGTCGCACCAGGCCAGCGCCTGCGGCACCGGCACCTCGCTGCCCGCCAGCGCGCTGATGACCTTGTATTCGCGGTCGATCGCATGCGCGGACTTCAGCAGCACGCCCGGCGGCTTCTTGCGCAGCACCAGGCGGTCGCTGCCGGCGCCGAGCAGCCAGGTCGGGTTCGACTGGCCGCCGGTCAGCGGCTTGATGTCGAGTTCGGCCGCGCCGATGTGGCCCTGCGCGCGCAGCCAGTCGGCCAGGCGCGCCTGCATCTCTGCGTTCACCGCGCTCATAGCGAACTCACCAGATGGCCGCGGTCCACCGCGAGGCAGCTGCCGGTCATGCCCTTGCCGGCGTCGGACGCCAGCAGCAGCAGCGGGCCGTCGAGGTCGCTGATCTCGCCGAAGGTGCGGGTCGGCACGCGCATGCGCAGCTTCTGGCCGAGTTCACTGTCAAGGAAATCCTTGTTCAGGTCCGTCACCACATAGCCCGGCAACAGTGCGTTCACGCGGATCTGGTAACGCGCCAGTTCCAGCGCCATCACCTTGGTGGCCTGTACCACGCCGGCCTTCGAGATCGCATACGGCGCCACCGCCGCCGCCACGCGTTCGCCGAGGATGGACGCGATGTTGATGATGCTGCCGCCGCGCTGCGCATCGCGCAAACGGCGCGCCGCTTCGGTCGCGACCAGGAAGCAGCCTTTCAGGTTGGTGTCGATCACGCTGTCCCAGTCCTCTTCGGTCTGGTCGAGCAGGCCGCGGGTGACTGTGATGCCGGCGTTATTGATCACGATGTCGCAGGGGCCGACTTCATCGAAGCAGGCGGCCACGCTGGCCTTGCTGGACACATCCAGCGCGACCACGCCGGCCTTGCCGCCGGCATGCTCGATCTGGTCGCGCAGCGCCTGCAGCTTCTCGGTGCGGCGCGCGGCCAGGATCACTTCCGCGCCGGCCGCCGACAGCAGCTGCGCAAAGTGCGCGCCGAAGCCGCTCGACGCGCCGGTCACCAGCGCGCGCTTGCCGTCGACGCGCAACAGGGTTTCGATCTTGCTTGCCATCGTGCTTATGCCTTTCCTGCCGCGATCTTCTTCGCCATGCTCCAGCGATGCACTTCGCTCGGGCCGTCATATACGCGGAATGCGCGCATGTCGGTGAAGATGCGCATCACGGCGGTCTCGTTGGTCACGCCCATGCCACCCATGATCTGCACCGAGCGGTCGACCACGCGCCATTCGGCTTCCGAGCAGACCACTTTCGCGCGGCTGGACTCAAACGCGCCGCGCTCGCCCTTGTCGAGCAGCCATGCGGTGTGCCAGATGTGCAGGCGTGCCGTCATCAGGTCCATGTCGTTGTCGGCGATCTGGAAGCCGACGCCTTCGTGCTCGACCAGCGGCTTGCCGAACGCTTCGCGGCGGCGCACATAGTCCAGCGCGATCTCGTGCGCGCGGCGCGCCTGGCCGAGCCAGCGCATGCAGTGCGTCAGGCGTGCCGGCGCCAGGCGTACCTGCGCATAACGGAAGCCCTTGCCGATCTCGCCCAGCACGTCGGTGGCGGGAATGCGCACATTGGTGAAGCGCACCACGCCGTGGCCGCCGGAGAAGCAGCGGTCCATCGCGTCGAGGTTGCGCACGATCTCGATGCCTTCGCGATCCATGTCGGACAGGAACATCGTCGCCGTGCCGTCTTCCATGCTCGCCATGATGATCGCGTAGCTGGAGCCCTCGGCGCCCGTGATCAGCCACTTCAGGCCATTGATCACATAGTCGTCGCCGTCGCGCACGGCCTTGGTCTTCAGCATGCTCGGGTCGGCGCCGGCGCCCGGCGCCGGTTCGGTCATGCAGAAGCACGAGCGGATCTTGCCTTCCACCTGCGGACGCAGCCAGCGCTCTTTCTGCGCATGCGTGGCCACCTCTTCCATCAGGTGGATGTTGCCTTCGTCCGGCGCATGAATGTTCAGCGCGGTCGGGCCCAGCCACGAATAGCCGGCTTCTTCAAACACCACCGCCTTTTCGATGTGGGACAGGCCCATGCCACCCATCTCGCGCGAAGCGTGCGGCGTCAGCAGGCCGGCGGCGCGGGCGCGCGACACCAGTTCGTCGCGCAGTTCCTTGTGCGGGCCGTGGCTGTCCTGGCGCGGGTCGTTCTCGAGCGGAATCACCTGCTCGGCGATGAAGGTACGGACGCGCTCGCGCAGCGCCTCGAGTTCGGGGGTCAGAGCAAAATCCATGTCGTCTTGCCTTTCTTAATCGTTGCTTTGGTTGGCAATCAGTTGCCACTCATTCCGGGCTTGATCAAGGCCTGATCAAGCCGTATTCGGCGCTCAGTTGCCGCTGTCGCGCCAGGCGCGCTCGGCCTCTTCCCACGCGCCCAGCGGCTGCAGGTCCGGCACCCAGGCCAGTCCCGACTTGCCGTCCGAAGATTTTGCCTCCGGAGTCACGCGGACGTCGAGCAGTGCCGGCAGATTTTTCATCGCCTCGTCAATCGCCGCGCCGAGATCCTCGGCACGCTCCACCACCACGCCGTGCATGCCGAAGGCGCGCGCCATTGCCGCATAGTCGGACACCTGCAGCTTGGTGCCAACCACTTTGCCATGCGTATCTTGCTGGTCATGCACTTCGATCTGCCAGGCGCCATTGTTCGCCACCACGATCAGCGGCTTGGCGCCATGGCGCACGGCGGTATCGATTTCCATCGCGTTGAAGCCAAAGGCGCCGTCGCCAGTCGCCACCAGCACCTGCTTGTCCGGATACGCGAGGCTGGCCGCGTTGCCGAAGGCGGTGCCGATACCGATGCAACCGAGCGAGCCCGGATCGAGGTAACGGCCGCCGGACAGGCCGACACGTGCAAAGCTGAGGAAGTCGCCACCGTCCGCCACCACAATCGCATCGTCTTTCAGGCGCTGCTGCAGCTCATGCAGCACGCGGTTCGGGTGAATCCGGCCCTGGCTGTCGGACGGTGCAGCCGCCATCGACAGCTTCAGCTTGGCCGCGCGCTCTTCATGCTGCTTGCGCAGCCCCTGCGCCCAGTCACGGTCGGTCGCGGGCTGGCGCGAACCGGCCTTGGCGAGCATCGCTTCGATCGCCGCCGCCGGCGTGGCCAGCAGTTCGGCATCGGCACGACGGTTATCGCGGATCTCGGTCGCGGTGTCGGAGATGCGCAGGAAACGCGCATTGGTGAACACGGCCGGCGAACCGTAGGCGAGCTGGAAGTCCAGCTTGCGGCCGATGGTGATGACCAGGTCAGCCTGGCCCATCACGGCACCGCGCATCGCGCCGATCACGGACGGATGGTCGTCCGAAATCAGGCCACGGGTTTCACCGGTGTCGAGGTAGACCGCACCGGTCGCGCGCAGCAGGCGGTCCAGTTCCGGCCCGGCAGCGCGTGCGCCACGGCCGCTGATCACCAGCGGACGGCGGGCATTCCACAGCAGCTCGACCGCAGCGTCGACCGACGCATCGTCAGGACGCGTGACCAGCCGCGGCTTGGCGCGGAAATGCTCTTCCATCTGGATAACCTTCGGCACCGCGCCGCGCTGCGTGTCGACCGGGAAGTCGATGTAGACCGGGCCCGGGTCGCCGCCTTCGCCAAGCGCGCGCGCCACGGCTTCGTCCAGTTCCTGCAGCACCAGCGCCGGCTCGCGCACGGTGCGTGCGTAACGCGTGATCGGCTTGACCATGTCGATGTGCGGCATATCCTGCAGCGCGCCGCGGTTTTCCTGCGCGCGCGGCGGGCCGCCGGACAGCACCAGCACCGAAGCGCGCGAGGTGTGGGCGTTGGCGATGCCGGTCATGGCATTGGTCATGCCGGGGCCGGCGGTGACCAGCGCCACGCCGAGGCCGCCGGTCAGCTCGCTGTGCGCATGCGCCATGTAGACGGCGGCACGCTCGTCGCGCACGTCGATGATGCGGATGCCGACCGCGTCGCATTGCATCCAGATCGGCATGATGTGGCCGCCGCACAGCGCGAACACGCGGTCGACGCCGCGCGCCTTCAGGAAGCGCGCGATGACGCCGGCAGCCATGTCGGCATGTAGTGCTGGTGGGATCAACATGATTTCTCCTTGTCCGTGGTCAGAGCGCGCGTCAGTGCGCGACCTTCTTCTGTTTTTTCTGCGAGCGCAAATCGATCACGCCCGGTTGCGTGCGCGGATCGACGCCCGGCGCGAAGATGTGAATCTTCTGCACTTTGGCCGAGGTGCCCATCGGCAGGCTGTCGACGAACAGCACCCAGGCCGGCGCCTTGAAGTAAGCCATGCGCTCATACGACCAGTCGAACAGGTCTTGTGCCACGGCGGCGCGGGCGGCCTCGGTCGAAATGTCGACGCCTTCGCGCACTACCACGCAGGCCATCACTTCTTCTTCGCGCACTTCGTCGGGTGCTGCCAGCACGGCCACCTGCTTGGCCTTCGGATGCGCGTTCAGGCAAGCCTCGATCTCCGCAGCAGCGATGTTCTCGCCGGCGCGACGGATGATGTTTTTCTTGCGGTCCATGAAGAAGAACATGCCGGACGCATCGCGCACCGCAGCGTCGCCGGTATGGAACCAGCCGCCCTTCCAGGCTTCGTCGGTAGCGGCGTCATTCTTCAGGTAACCGGAGAAGAAACCCTTGCGCGGCGCTTCGGCGCTGTGACGAATCACCAGCTCGCCCGGGGTGTCGGCCGGCAGCTCATTGCCATCTTCGTCAACGATCATCGCCTCGACCCAGGCGTTCGGACGGCCGAACGCACGGGTATGAATCTGGCGCGGCTCCTGGTTGTCGCTGATCAGGCGGCCGACTTCCGTCATCGACCACATCTCGACCACGGGCAGGTTGAAACGCTTCTCAAACAGCTCATGCAGGCTGGGCTCGACGCCCGCGCACAGCGCGAAGCGGACCGTGTGCTGGGTCTCTTCCGGGCACTCCGGGATCTTCAGCAGGATGTTCGGGATCACGCCCTGGAACTGCACCACCGTCGCGCGGCTGGCGACCAGGTCTTTCCACCAGGTGCTGGCATGGAAACGGTCCGGGAAGATCAGGCAGCCGCCCGACATCAGCATGGCCGGCATCGAGATCGACAGGCAGTTGGCATGATGCAGCGGCAGCGGGTTGTACATGCGCTCGACGCCTTCATGCATCGTCAGCGCGCCGCCCAGCTCGAGGTAGCACGAGCCGAACGTGTGGAAATATTCGTTGGTGAGCACGCAGCCCTTCGGCTTGCCGGTGGTGCCGGACGTGTACAGCAGCGCGGCCTCGGTCGCGTAGTCGGGCGTGCCCGGCTGGGCGGCTGTGCGCGCGGCCGGCAGCGTGGCCGGGAACTGGTCGAACGACACGCGGCTGCAGGCGCCGCCGAGCATCTTCACGACCTCGTCGAGATCCTGCGCACGCTTGTCGACGCCGACGATCAGGCTGGACTCGGAGTGTTCGACCACGTAGTGAATTTCTTCGACGCGGTAATCCGGGTTGATCGGCACGACCGACACGCCGAGCGCATTCAGCGCGTAGTAATGGAAGACGAACTCAGGACGCTGGTCGAACAGGATCGCCACGCGATGCCCCAGGCCGTAGCCGGCCTGCGCATAAATCGCCTTCATCGCCTCAACCTGTGCAGCGGTCTCGCGATAGCTGATCTCCCACCCGTCCGGATGGTAAGAGCGACCGGCCGACGGCGGCACCGAGTACGCGGCGTTGTCGGGGAAGCGCTGCACTGCTTTTTGCAGCGACTGATAAAGGGTTCCGTAGTGGCTTGCGTCCATCATGCTCGTCTCTTTCTGAATGCTTGTGCCGGCGGCGCTGCCGCCGGCGATTTATTGCACTGGTTATTACGTTATTGCTTGAATACGTTGATGCTTTACTGCGCTGATTACGTGCTTACTTGTTCACGATATGGGCTGGCAGGCGCAGCACCATCAGGCCGCCCACGGCGGCGAGCGCCGAGAACAGGTACAGGCTGCTGTTCGGCGAGCCGGTCAGATCGGTCAGCCAGCCGACCAGCGAGGTGCTGGCCATGCCGGCGATGTTGCCGAGCGAGTTCACCAGCGCGATGCCGGCCGCGGCGGCCGCACCAGTCAGGAACGACGACGGCAGGCTCCAGAACGAGGCTTGCGAGGTCGATGCACCGGCGCCGCACAGCACCAGGCCAAACATGGCCGGCACGATGGCCAGGCCCGGCGTGGCGGACACGGCCAGGCCGATCGCGGTCACAAAGCACGGGATCGCGGTATGCCAGCGGCGCTCGCCACGGCGATCGGCGCTGATGTTGCACAGGACCATGGAGATGATCGCGGCGACATACGGAATCGTGGTCAGCCAGCCGATCTGCAGCGGGTCATTGATACCGAGCTGCTTGATCAGGGTCGGCATCCAGAAGCTGGTCACGTAGATCGAGCTGGCCACGCAGAAGTAAGCGACGCCGAGCCACCAGACGCGGCCGCTCTTCATCGCGTCCATCACACTGGTGTGTTCGGCCGACTGCGCAGCTTCGGCGGCGATGTCCTTGCGGATCACTTCCTTTTCCGATTCTTCCAGCCAGCGCGCGTTGTCGACGCGGTTGTCGAGGTAGGCCAGCACGACGAAGCCGAGCAGGACCGACGGTACGGTTTCGATGATGAACAGCCACTGCCAGCCGCGCAGGCCATTGAATTCCGACATCGACGACAGGATCCAGCCCGACAGCGGGCCGCCGATGATGTTCGAGATCGGGATCGCTGCCAGGAACAGCGCGATGATGCGGCCGCGCCAGGCCGCCGGGAACCAGTAGGTCAGGTACAGCAGCACGCCGGGAATGAAGCCGGCCTCGGCCACGCCGAGCAGGAAGCGCAGGATGTAGAACTGCGTCGGCGTCTTCACAAACGCCATCATCGCGCCGATCGCGCCCCAGCTGATCATGATGCGGGCGATCCAGAGCTTGGCGCCGACCTTGTGCATCAGGATGTTGCTCGGCACTTCGAAGATCACGTAGCCGAGGAAGAAAATTCCGGCGCCGATGCCGTAAATCGTATTGCTGAAAGACAGGTCGCTCAGCATTTGCAGCTTGGCGAAGCCGACGTTCACGCGGTCCAGATAGGCCGCGAGATAGCAGATGCACAGGAAAGGCACCAGTCGCCATGCCACCTTGCGGTACACGGCCTGCTGCTGCTCGGTCGCGACGGCACGAGCCGGCGCGGTGGTGTTGATTGCCATTGGGTCTCCTCCTCTCGGATGCGCTGGCTGTTGTTGTTGCGCTTCCGTCTTGTCGTCGAATATGGGCAGACCGCGGGCGTTCGCCTCTTGTCTGATCCGCCGCCCTGGTCCGTCTATGCGGCGGACCTTGTGGTTTCCTGCCTCTCCAGCACTTCGTTCAAATTGTTCAGCACGCCGAACGCGGCATGCTCGATATGTTCGCGCGCCAGGCGCTCGGCCTCGTCGGCATCGCCGCGGATCACTGCCTGCAGGATCGCGTCATGCTGGCCCCAGATGTCTTCCGGCGTGGTCGCCGTGGTCAGCACCGCGCCCATCACGCAGCGCAGGTAGCTCCAGTGCGGCGCCGCTGTCTCGACGATCAGCGGGTTGCCCGACAGCTCATACAGAAAATGGTGAAAGGCCATGTCGGCCGCGATCATCTGGGAGATCGAATGCGTATTGACCGCAGCGCGGCCGCGTTCGATGAAGGCGGCGCCTTCGGCGCGCGCGCGCTCGCTGCCGCGCTCGGCGGCCTTGCGGGTGGCCAGCGCATCCAGGCTGGCGCGGATTTCGTAGAGGTGACGTACCTTGGCGGCTTCGAGCGCCACCACCATCAGGCCGCGTCCGGGCGCATTGGTCAGTACGCCTTCATTGCGCAATAGCAGCAGCGCCTGCCGCACCGGCTGGCGCGACACGCCGAGCGTCTCGGCGACTTCTTCCTGCACCAGGCGGGCGTCTCCGCCGTAGCGGCCGGACTCGATCTGCGACAGGATGGCGTCGTAGACCTGCTCGACCAGTGTCAGTTGAGGGCGCAGTATCTGCATTGTCTCGGAACGGCCGTCAGTACGACCGCATATAGTTTTGATAATGATCCCGGATCTTTTGGATCCGGGATCCCGGATTCTGGATCCAGAATCCGGTGTGGATGGAAGATTAATTTCGCCCGCGCAGGGTGTCAACGACCCAGGGCTTTTCGATTCAAGAAGTCGGACTTAAGGATAGGCAAGGCCGCCGGCGACGGCGATATCAGAAAAGCATGTCGCCGGGATCGCCCCTGACGATCAGACGATCAGCCCGGCCGCCCTTCCCTGCGCAGCGCAAAGAACGGCTTCTGCCGCTCGCACAGCGAGGTCGCGCGACCGAAGGCTGTCAGCAGAGAACAGAACAACTCGTCATGACTGAACGGCGCATCGCGGTAACGCATCGCCGTATCGAGCGAATAGTCGAAGTTTTCTCCGAACCACAGCACCACCGGCACGCGAATCTGGGTGTCGGGCGCCAGCGCATAAGGAGCGCCATGCAAATACATCCCCTTCTCGCCGAGCGACTCGCCATGGTCGCTCACGTACAGCATCGCGGTCGCATGCGACTTGTCGTAGGGCTTCAGGAAATCGATCAGCGTCGACAGGAAATGATCGGCGTACAGGATGCTGTTGTCGTAGGCGTTGTCGATCTCCTGTTTCGAGCAGCGCTGCAATTCGCCGGTGCGGCAGACCGGCGTGAACTTTTCGAAGGCCGCCGGATAGCGCTTGTAATACTCGGGACCGTGGCTGCCCATGGGATGCATCACGATCAGGATGTCCTGGCCGGCGTTCTCGCGGATG
>JACCDQ011241240.1_pt1 | contig 19331 bp, 19 predicted proteins | sample 7446031 | NCBI WGS metagenome assembly JACCDQ01 (sample SAMN15323442, study PRJNA562643) | freshwater metagenome | isolation source: river surface water | place: USA:Blue River Watershed | collected 2017-08-17
AAGCAGCCCTAGTGGCGTATCCATTAGCGACGTTTGTGGGATTTTCTAGAATGTCTGACGATGTTCATTGGGGCAGTGATGTTGTGGCCGGAGCCTTTATAGGTTATTGGGCCGCTCGTGCAAGTTTTTATTCGACTCGCGAAATTCAAGAAAAAGATCAAGACAGTGTTTTTTTACCCGTTGTAAGTCCTGAACAACTCGGCATTAGTTGGGTTTATCATTATTAAAATCTCATTCTGAGACACTTTTGATCGACTTGAAAAAGAAATAAATTTTTTTCAGATTAGCCCTTAATGTTTTTTTATTTCATTCCGATACATTCATTGTGAGTCGTTTGATTCATCTAACAGGCAAAGAGGGAGGCCCGTATGGCTCGTTCGTTCGTATATATCGTAAGTGAAAATCCTGAAGTAGTTGATAAAGTAAAAAAATCAACAGAAGGTCAAGACGTCAGTCATTTTACCTATTCAGGTCAACAATGGAGAGAGGGTTTAGAAAATCCATTTTTCCGTTCTCAATTAGTCAACGGAGTTCCGGCTTTATCAACGGGCACAAGCCCATTGACAGGCGAAACTATTAATAACGTTGTATCGTTTCCTGGAACGAATCCAGATGGAAAAGTACAAAAGATGGAAGACCTTGAAGCAAAAGCTATTGAGTCAGCTATCAACCAATACAAAGGCAACTTAACTGAAGCTGCAAAAGCTTTGGGTATCGGCCGCGCTACTTTGTACCGCAAAGTAAAGCAATATCATATTGATCCTTCTCAGGCTCGCAGACGTAAATTGGCGGCGTAATTGTTTCTCCAGTTGGTGAAATGAAGTCCCATTTGCAGTTTCAAAATGAAGCTTAGATGAATGAACCAGGCTCGACCAAAATCGAGCCTTGTCGTTTTTTAAAACCCGTTTTTTTAGAAGTAAGGCAGGATAGGGATATGACACAAAAAAATTTAACTCTACTTTCTTTATGTGCAGTGGTTGTCGGTGCAGCTGTTGTGAATCAAATCATTATTCGCAGCTCAGACTCAGAACAAGATCGGCAAGTGGCAAGCTATGGTGAAAGGTTTGAGCCCAAGCAAATCAAGTGGGAACAAGAGCTAGCTCAGTCTGTTTCAAGAGAAACCAATGCAAAAACAGTATTAGGTAAAAAACCAAATTTGCAAGATCGTCTTTTATTTGAAGTATTTGAAGGTCACTACGAAGCCTTTTTAAGTGAAGGTAAAATTCAGAAAATTTCTTTGATGCAAAATCAAGCTGGAATCCAGCTGAATACAGAAGATTTTGTACGCGATTACGTTCCTTCAATCAAAGCTTATGATAGCTTTGAAATATCAAAAACGAACTCAAACAATGAGTCTGTGCAGCTCAAAGGAAAAGACGGAAAATCTGTGGGGCAGCTGCAAATTCAGAGAGATGACCAAGGTCGAGTTCTACAAATCGAAGTGCAATAGTTTTATAGTATAAGTCTTGTCATTCCGATAAGACTTATATGGTTTATCAAGATCTATCTGACAAAAATCAGTCTTTTTCCGAAGAATTTAAATTTAAAGTTTCTTTGCTTGATCGATTCTTTTCGTTTCTGATCGATTATCTTTTGTTTTCTCCTTTTGTTAGCTTCTTATTATTTATTTTTTTCAAAGATGAAGTTCGTTATTGGAAGCAGAATCCTTCTGCACCAGAGCAAATGGCTTTAACTTTACTTTTGGGAAGTTGTTACATCTTATTCTTTAGTTTTTTTCAGGCATTATTTATCCGTGTTTGGAGAGCCACTCCTGGTCAGTATTTTCTAAAAATTCGAATTGTCTTTGAACAAAGTGAAGCGCTGTTATTCTGGAGGGCATTTTGTCGCCAATTCGGATTTTGGGTTTCAATTCTTTGTTTGGGTATTCCGTGGTTGGCTTTAATGGCTCACCCTCAACAGAAAACATTTTACGATCGCATTGCGGACTGCCGCGTACTTTCAAAAAAGAGAACTTCGGATTTTATTGGATTTGAACTTGAACATCGTTATTGGCAGTCATTTATGGCGACTTTGATTTTATTTGTTGGCATTATCGCGGTGGCGGTAGTAGCGGGACAATTTCGTGAGATCGAAAATAGAACCGATAGCTTCAAGCAACAAGATAAAAAAGAAATGTTTTGTGCCGAGCTAAAGGGTGTGAGTTCTTCAGCGCGACTTGACCTAGCTATAGCCATGAATCTCGTCGGGCAACTTTCTGATGACTGTTTAGATCGCGAATCAGACTTTGTTCTATGGAGTCAAAAAAAGAAAGATCTAGGATTAGCTTATTATGCGAAATCATTAACAGAAGAAAATATTGAAAGCGAAAATAGATACCTTGAGCAAGCTTGTGCCGACAACGCTGATAATTTAGGCTGTAAAATTGCGAAAGCATTTCAAACCGCTAACTTTGAAACGCTTTATGATGAAATGAAATCACAAAAATCTGTCTTAGGTGCAACTTTGGTATACGAGCTCAGTGGTCTTCTTGGGCATGGTCAAGATACTCAGTGGGGGTTCGCAAAACTGGCCGGATTTGATTCGAGCAAAATGGTAAAAAAATATATTTTGAAAGAAATACTACTTCGCAAGGCCTATTCGGACCGTATCCCGGCTTCAGTCAAAGATGTAGAAACTGAAGCTGAAATGGATGAACGAGCATTACAAATCATCGAGGATCTATGATTTTTCCGGGACTTGTTTCATTATTCTTTAAACGTCCCCAATTGACATTGGCTTGGAGCATTTTGCTGTTGAACATTGCGATCTTTATTTATTCTCAGTTGAGCTTTGAATCTTGGCCATCAAAATCAATGTCAGAGCAGGTTAAAGATAAAAACTTTTCTTATGCCGTTGTGGAAATGTACAAACAGACTTTAGATCCGGTTGAATTGGCTGCATTCACATCTGAAGTTTCGGCTTCGGATGCCTTGCGTGATCATCGTTTTTGGAAACGCATAAGTAGTTTTCCATTTCATGGTGACCAGGTGCAAATTGAAATCAATCGGAAAAGGTTGTTGCAATTTCAGAAAGAATATTTTTCGTCAGCTCAATATCAGTTGGGATTAGGGCGAATAGAAAATTCGCCGTGGTCTTGGGTGACATATCAATTTACCCACGCTTCTTTTTTTCATTTAATGGGAAATATGCTGATCTTATTTCTGTTGATTTCATACGCCGAGGCTAGCGTGGGTCTTTTTTGGCTGATTAGTGTTTACCTTATTGGTGGATTTGGCGGGGGCGTAAGTTATCTGCTTTTCGAGGGTAGTGGAAGTATGGCCGTCGTTGGGGCTAGTGCATCCGCTTTTTCTTTAATGGCATTTTTAGTTACTGTGAAAAGAAACGAGCTGATGCCGTGGAGCTATTTCTTCGCGCCAGTTCCTAATGGATACGGTGTCATTCATTTGCCTGTTTTTTTTGTTTTCCCTTTATTTCTAATGACTGATTTTATTTCGGCCTTATGGGAACCTGCTGGGTTAAGTTCTTCTGTAGCTATTTCGGCTCATATTGGTGGAGCTTTTGTTGGTTTTGCAATGGGATTTTCTTACCTGTTTGAACAAAAGCTTACAGCCTATTTAATGAAAGTCTGGAATATCGATGAACGTCAATTGGCTGAGATGGAAGAACTTTAAAGCATCGAGCTTAGACGTTTTTGTAATTCTTCAATATCTTCTTTGACTGAACTCTGTTTAATTGAGAATTCTTTTTTCTGAGTCTGCAAGATGAGTTCAAAACTATCTCCATCGCTATCGAGATGTGTTTTAATATAAATATCTTTGATGTCTATTTTCTTTAGAACATGAGTTTCTTTTTTAAAAAGCCAGAATTCGGTGAGTTCTATTTTTTCGCCAAGAATGTGAAGCTTTGTTGTTGGCTGAGAAAAAAAATAGCTGGTTCCTCCCATGCCGAAGATCCAAAACCCTAAAATGATTGCGAACTCCATTTGAATATCAAATTGATGAAAGCCTCCGTCGCGAATGAATGCATAGGTCATCACTGCAAGGAAGCTCATCCAAATCGACATAAAAACCCACCCAAAGATGGGAAAGCGATTTTTAATAATCATGCTAATTGCGTAACTGAGGGTTTGCTTCAGTTTCTTCCGGAGCAAATCCGCGTCTCATTGTATTTTCAGTCACAACGATTGGCTCAGTGAATTGTTTCAAGTAATCAGGGCCACCGGTCTTTGAACCTATACCAGACATTTTGAATCCACCGAATGGGTGGCGATCTACCATCGCGCCTGTGATGCCGCGGTTGATGTACATGTTACCCACCTCAAGATTTTCTTTTACTTTTTCGATATTCGCAGGACTTCGCGAGTAAATACCGCCAGTCAAAGCGTACTCAGTTGAATTTGCAATTTGAATAGCGTCTTCTAAGTCTTTCGCTTTGATGACCGTCATGATTGGGCCGAAGAATTCGTTCTGAGCCACATCATCGCTGCCTTTAGCATTGCCTATGATTGTGATTGGTACGAAGTAGCCGCCCGTAGGGGCCGTGCTTTTATAAAGAATTTTGTATTTTGTTGCGGCTTGATCAATTACTCCCAACAATCGTTGATGAGCTTCTTCGTCTACGACGGGACCCAAGTAAGCTTTCGGATTTTCGGCAGAGAAAATCTGCAATGAACTTGCGGCTTCAACTAGACGCTCAACAAATTTTTCGTAAACGTCTTCTAACACGATCACGCGTGAAGCGGCTGAACATTTTTGGCCCGAGAATCCGAAGCCCGAGTACAGAACTCCGTCAACTGCTTCATCAAGGTCGGCATCGTTATCGACGATCACAGCGTTTTTACCACCCATTTCGATGATGCAACGTTTGACATGCTGTTGGCCCGTTTGAACGACGGCCGCATTTTTCGCGATCAGAAGACCCACAGCTTTTGAACCTGTAAATGCAATCGTTGTGGTCAATTTGTGTTTCACGATGTAGTCGCCAACTTCTTCACCGTAGCCTGGTAAGAATTGAACTACGCCAGTCGGAAGACCGATTTGTTTTAAGATATCCATCAAGCCTTGCGCCACTAAAGAGCTTTGTTCGGCGGGTTTCATCACAACTGTGTTACCAGTTACGATCGCTGCCGCAACTTGACCCGTTAAAATCGCAAGCGGGAAGTTCCACGGGGCAATCACCGCAACCACGCCACGAGGTTTGTACATGTAGTGACTGATTTCACCCGGAGCATGTCCAACGCGTAAAGGTTTTTGCATTTCGCGCATATGGTTTGCGTAATAGCGCAAGAAATCGATCGCCTCGGCCACATCGCCATCGGCTTCGGCCCAAGGTTTTCCGACTTCGATGATTTGTGTCGCCATTAATTTGTATTTATTTTTTTGCATCAAATCCGCAGCGCGGTCTAAGTAAGCCGCTCTGTTGAAGGCTGAAACTTTTTTCCAAGTTTCATATGTTTTCTGAGCTGACTGCATTGCGGCTTCAGCCATTTCAACGTTGGCCATTTGAACTTCAGCCACAACTTTTGCCGTGTTTGAAGGATTCAATCTACGGAAAACTTTTTCAGATTTCATCACCTTGCCATCAATAACGGGCTGAACTGTTTTTGGAAGAGAAGCATTCAATTCAGCAACAGCTTTTTCAGTGCTCACGCGAACTTCTTCAACGGCGAAGTCTAAGAAAGGTTCATTGTTGAAAGCATGCGTTTTTTGCGGGATCGGACTGGTCGGAGTTAATCCAACTGAAGGATCTTTTAAAAGCTCAGCTGTTGTTTTGCTTTCAGCAAATTTTCCGCGAAGCCAAGATTCATTCGAAGTATTTTCTAATAAGCGGCGAACTAAGTAGGCCATACCCGGAATAAGTTCTCCGACCGGAGCGTACTCGCGCACGCGGTACCCCATGTCAGCGAAAGTTTTTTTGATAGGTTCAGCCATTCCGTAAAGCATTTGAATTTCAAAAGCATTTTTCGGAAGGCCAAGTTGTTCAGCTTTAACTAAAGCCGCAGAAAGTGAACGCACGTTGTGCGAAGCTAAAGCTACGCGGATGTATTTGTAATTTTCTAAGATGTATAAAGCGCATTGTTCGTAGTTCGCATCAGATTCGGCTTTGATTGTGTAAACCGGAATTGGCCAATCACGTTGTTTTGATTCGATTGTTTCAGAATCCCAGTAAGCACCTTTCACTAAACGAATTGTGAAAGGAGTTCCACGTTGACGAGCGAACTCTGTTAATTCTTTGATATCTTGGAAAGAATCGCGCAAGTAAGCCTGCACAACGCAACCGAAGAAGCGGTAGTTGCGAAGTTCAGGTTCGTTGATCAATTCTTTGAAAACTTCGACGGTTAAGTGTTTCACCGCGTAGTGTTCCATGTCTAAATTAATGAAAACGCCAAGTTCCATGCCGCGTTTGAAAAGCGGGCGAAGTCGATCTTTTAAAATCGTTTTTGTTTCTTCCCAAGCCTTGTCATTAATTTGTGAATACAGCGCCGTCATTTTCACTGACACGTTGATTTTTGGAATCGGGCCATCAGCGTCGCGATCTAACTGCGGAATCTCTTCCCAGTTCTGCGCATCTTTTGCTAACCACTCAATTAAATCCATGTAGCGTTTTTGGTATTCAAGAGCTTCTTTTTCAGAAAGAGTCGCTTCTCCCAAAATATCAACGGTGAAAGTCATATTATTTTTGCGCGCTTTTTTTAGAACCGCTAAGGCCTCTTGCGGATTTTCACCGGTGATAAACATCTTAGCCATTGCAGTTACGTTTTTCTTAATCGCACCGGCCATTAAGCCTGGAGCTAGTGATCCCAAGCCAAGACCCATATTGAAAACAGCTGGCAATTCAGTTTTGCCACCTTCAGAGAAATATTCTTTTAAGTGCGTGGCTACATCGTCACCCGATCTTAAAGCTGGTAGAACGTCAACGAAACGAAACATGTTGGTTTTGAACTTTTCATTTTTCATGCTCCAGTCCATGATCGAACCGTACCAGAAATCTTTTGAGAAAAGGGAAGCTTTAGACTGAGATTCCATTTTTTTAAGAATCTCTTCACCCAAATGCATAATCTTAGATTGATTGTCCTGCATACTGTATTTACTCCTTGCGGGGGAAATTTCTGCTCACGCTCACCTCGGCGTTGCTGCGTCGTCGACGTACCCCAAGGGTACGCCTTCCTCGTGGCGCCTTGATCTGAGCGCGATCAGAAATTTCTGTGCGCGCGACGTTTAGAATGCAGAGGATTTTGCTTATTCAACGTCCCAAAGGCAAGTTAAAAGAGTGTGGGAATTCGCTCTGAGAGTGCCTTCTAAAATATCGCCCGCAGTAAGGGGGCCGACTCCGGCTGGGGTGCCAGTTAACACGACATCGTGGGGCTCGAGTGGAAAGCGTTCTTTCAGGTATTTGAGCAGTAAATCCGGTTTAAAAATCATTTGGTTGATGTTTCCCGATTGAACGACTTTTTTATTTTTCTTAAGCTCAATTTCTAAACTTTCTTGAGAAGAAATTTCACGCAGATCGATCCACGAACCGATAGGGCATGAACCCGCGAAAGATTTCGCTAAAGTCCACGGAAGGCCCTTTGTTTTGGCATCGGCTTGTGCGTCGCGAGCCGTTAAATCTAAAGCCAAAGTGATGTGGCTGAAGCTTAAATTTTCATCAAGTAGATAGGCGATTTCAAGCTCGTGATGCACATCTTTTGACCACTGAGGCAATTTGATTTTCGATCCGCTTTCGTTGGTTGATCCCGCTTTTAGAAAAAAGAACGGGGACTTCGGAACTTCGGCTTTCATTTCGGCCGCGTGATCGGCGTAGTTTCGGCCCACAGCCCAGATATTTTTAATGAGCTTTTGTTGCATGCGCGCTTCCTTTTCCGATGACTTTCCAAATTGAATCTTGAATTTCAAAAACCACATACTGAGTGGGTGACCAATGCGAAAATTCAAATGAGTTCAAGTCTTTATCTGAATTAATTAAAGTCATTCCTTCTTCGATCCAATCATAATGTGTGCACAAAATATGGATTTCATCGGGGGCTTCAAGCGCTCGAAGTTCAAATTGTTGCAAGAATCGAGAGACTCTATTTCTAAAGTCGCTCGAAGTTTCGTTAGAGATTCTTTGATCTAAAGAGTCGGTAATTTCAGGTCGAATTTTTAAATTTTCACAAAGAGGTTTTAATGTCTGAAATGTTCTAGTTTTTGGGGAAACCCAGGCGTGAGTAGGATTGGGTAGTAAATTTTTTTTACTTAGCTGGCACAAAAATTCGGCTTGAAGAAAACCGCTTTCGGTTAACGAGGGGTCTTCGTAAGGCGTGATGCCTTTCTGGGCGTGGCGTATCAGGACAACTTTCATAAGAGTCAAAGCCTACCTTATTTGTTGAGGCTACCCAACTGATTTGTTAGTCTGCATGCTATGGCAAAAGTTCATCGCTTTGTTTCAAATGATTTAACTCTGCGCGCGGCGGCCGTAGACGCCACGGAAGTGGTGCTCGAAATGCAGCGCTTACATAAAGCTTACCCACTGGCTTCGGTCGGAGTAGGTAAAGCCATGGTCGGAGCCTTGCTTTTAGCAAGTCAGTTGAAAGACAAGCAGCAGGTTGGACTTTTGTTTCGTGGAAACGGAGCTCTTAAGAGCATCTATGCTGAAGCCGACTTTGAGGGGCATGTTCGTGCTTATACGCCAAACCCTCAATACCAACCTCCGAAATATGAAGATGGCTTGAAGTTGGCGGATGCTCTGGGGCATGGCACTTTAACTGTGGCCCGTCATCAGCCTTTTCAAAAACAACCGTTCCATGGAACCGTCGAAATGGTTACCGGAGAAATTGGTGATGACATTGCTCATTACTTACATCAGTCGCATCAAATTCGCTCGATTGTTTCTTTGGGAATTTACTTGGATCAGAATGGACACGTTGTTAAAGCGGGTGGCGTTATCATCGAAGTCATGCCCGGTGTTGAAGAAGCCATAGTAGATCTTTTGCAAAAAAATGCCGATGAAAAAAATGTTAGTGTTTCTAAAATATTGCGTGAAGGTGGTGTACCCAGCGATTTGGTGCAGCCATTTTTAGATGGAATTCCATTCACGCAACTTGAACATAACCATGAAATACAATATTTCTGCCCTTGTTCTAAAGATCGCGTGATTGCGGCCTTAGAAGTTTTGGGCGAAGCCGATTTGCAAGATATGATCGACAAGCAAGAAAAGCCTGAAATTATTTGTCAGATGTGCGGCAAGCCTTATCACTTCGAACTTGAAGAGGTTGATGAAATTCGCCTAGCTTTGCATAAAAAATCAATGCACTAGTTTAAGCTAAGACTTGCAAGTCAAGCGGATGGCTCTAGCCAGTTGCTTGATCTTTTGTGAATCTTCTATGTCTGATTTTCTTTTAACGATAAAAACATCCGTGGTGCATATGCGTCCTTTATGTGGCGATGTTTTTCTTGTTAACTGGAATTCATTTCTATAGCGACGGTTGTGTTCGTCGATAATAAATTTTGGAAAATAGCCTGCAACTTCGCCTTGTCGGCAAAGTTCTAATGCTGTTTCCATCAATGTGACTTGATGTTTGATAATTCGTGGATAGGCGTCTTCAGGCCAGCCATCAAGACCGCGTACACGCGTTGGTGTCCCTGTGATAGGAAAGACGGGAACTACAAATGGGATATCGGGTTGTGACATTCCCTGAAAAGCGTCTTTGTGTGTGAAGACTCCCATTTCGACAGAGCAAACTTTCAGATAATCCACATGCGGCGATGTCACGGGCATATATGTGATACCAATGTCAGTCTGGTTGTTTTCTAGAGATTTTTCGAGCTCTCCAGGAAGCACTTCGTGCAATGTGAGGTGCTTATCTTTCCAGTCAAGATGTTGCAGGCAAGTTAGAAAGTAGGTCGAGAAAACTTCAAACGTTGCGATTCGAATTTCTTTCGCAGGTTCTGATTTTTTTTCGAGCCCCGTTTTGATCAGGTCAAGCTCTTTCAAAATACGACGACCTTTTAGAGAAAGCTCTTGTCCGGCATCAGTAAGCATTACGTTGCGCCCCTCTTGGCGAAACAGTCGAACATTAACTTCGTCTTCTAAAGTTTTCATAGCCTTTGAAAGGGCCGGAGAGCTGACATTTAATAATTCGCTGGCTTTGCGTAGACTGCCGGTGTCGGCGATCGTGCAAAAGTATTTAAGTCGAATTGTGTCCATCGGATAGAACCTTCTAAAAAAGTGAATTATAGTTAACGATTTATTAGTACAATTCACTTTTATTTACAAGTGGGTTTCGCTAGAAGTGACAACACTCTAAAGAAAGGAGCACGTATGAATGCTTCGATCCTGACACCAATTGTCGGATCTATGCTGGCAATGGCACCTATTGTCGACTCAACACTTAATTTCGGTTCTGAACTGAAGCGACCCGTGTTGACAGAAACAAGCTTGGTGGTTCACGAATGGGGAACTTTTACAGCACTACAGGGCTCTGATGGGTCTGTTACAAATGGTATGCAGCATGAAGAAGAATCTTTGCCGTTGTTCGTTCATTCTAGAGATCTGCTGAATGAAGGGCAGCCTTTACCACCCGGAACAGTGCCTTGCCCGAGGTTTTGTAAAGGTTTTGAGCCTGGAGCCATTTTCAATAGTGCCAATGACGCTGATCATTTAGTGGTGACGCAAAAAATGGAAACTCCGGTTCTGTATTTCTACTCAAAGAATGCAATTCAGAATGTCATTGTGGATATAGGATTTCCTGGAGGAATTATTTCGCAATATTATCCAGGTCCTGAGAGCTTTTCTCCTGCGCTTGATAATGTGAAAGATGTCGCAAACGGTCATGTTACATTTAACGTTAATATTGCCGCAGAAAATGAAATCTTAAAAATTCCTGAAGTCGCCGCCGAAAGTGTGTACGCTCCGTCTCGACAGGTGAACTCGAATTACATACGTAACTCGCAAGGCGAAGCAGAAAAGCTCATTTTTTATCGTGGACTTGGAAATTTTAGAACAAGTATCTCGGTAACGTCTGACAGTCGTGGAATTAAAATTCAAAACACCTCAAACAGTTTAACAATGCCAAGTGGGATACTGTTTTACACCAATGGCGGTGTCTCAGGTGGGTTTTTGAATGTGGGACCACTTGCGCCAAATGCGTCTGTTTTTTTCACTTATGACCAGGTAAATTCTTTGAAAGAAAATTTTTCTCCAGGTTTGGTTGAGCGAGTTTCAAAACAATTGACAGAACAGCTGGTGCAAAGCGGTTTGTTTCATGACGAGGCTTTGGCAATGGTTAATACTTGGGAAAAAAGCTATTTTAAAACTCCGGGGCTTAGGTTTCTACATCTGCTATCAAGAGCTGAAACTGAAAGTTTACTACCACTATCTGTCTCAGTAGAGACGAGTGAAATAATACGTACATTGGTTGGTCGAGTTGAGATCATGACCTATCAAGATGAACAGCAGTTGATAGCCAAAATTGCAATGGCCAAAGAAAACTTCGAAGTTGATTCTTTAGGTCGATTGGCTGAGGCGAAATTGCGCCGAGTTCGTGATCTCGTGCCAAAAGGTTTTGCCACCGATATCGATGTTTTGATTGCGAAAGCAGTTGTACTTCCATAAATAAAAAAAAAGAGGACTTGATAAAAGTCCTCTTTTTTTAAATTTTTGTTAATTCCAAAATTAGTTCGAAGTTTTAGCTTGGCGACCTTTTAGTTCAGCCTTGCAAATTGAAACTTTTTCTTCGTATTCATCTTGACGCTTATTTAAAACGTTACGGTATCCACTAAAACGTTTGATACGATCAGTTAGAAACTCTTCAGTTACGCCAACTAATTTTTTCTCTTCATCAAGTCCTAATTTAAAATCGTCTTCTTTGTCAGTGACTCGATCAACAGGTTCGGTCCACATCAATTTGCCATCGCCGCCATTTTTAGGGTCAGACAATTGTAATTTGCAGTCACGTAAAACGCCGTACAATCCTAATGAACCGTATTTGCGGTTTCCGTAAACGCGATCTTCAAGTTCGTAAACCTCATATTGAATTTTGCGAAGTTCTTCGTTCATCATGACTTTTTTCTGCACGACCATGTTGCCATCTTTAACACCTAGTTCGGTGTCTCCACTGACTTGCCCTGAGTTTTCGACTTTAGTTTCGATGTTCTTCGCCTTATTCGGGTTTGAAGCGCATGAAGTAAGCATCAAGTTTGCTGCAATTAAGACAGTCGCCGTCAGCGCAAAGTTTAAAGTTTTCATTTTTTCCTCCTCTGTCATAAAGACAGAATAATTTTATTTTTTAACCTAAATTTTGAATAATCGCGTCGGTGAAGCTGACTGTGTTACCTTTTCCGCCCAGATCAGCCGTTCGAGCATTGATGTCGGCTAAAGATTTGATAAGAGCTTTCATAATTTGATTCGCTTTTTCTGTTTCATGAATGTGTTCAAGCATCATAACTGCAGATTGTAAAAGAGCTGTTGGGTTTGCTTTTTTTTGACCTGCAATATCAGGTGCCGATCCGTGAACGGCTTCGAACACCGCAATTTCTTTACCAATATTTGCTCCCGGTACAACCCCTAGGCCTCCGACAAGCCCTGCGCATAAATCAGATAAAATATCTCCATAAAGATTTTGAGTGACGATGACTTGAAACTGTTGGGGCTTTGTCACCAATTGCATGCAGGCATTATCAACAATCACGTCTCGAGTTTCGATTCCGGCAGCTGTGAATTGCGAACCGACTTCTTGGGCTGTTTTTAAGAACAAACCGTCAGACAATTTCATAATGTTTGCTTTGTGTACGATGGCAACTTTTTGTTTTTTCGTCTTTTTAGCGAGTTCATAGGCGTATCGGGCAATTCGTTCAGAGCCGGGGCGGGTGATGCGTTTAATACTTTCAGCGGTGTTGTCGTCAACCATGCGCTCGATACCCATATATAGATCTTCTGTATTTTCGCGTACTATTGTCAGATCAACATCTTGGCAAACGCAATTGACCCCAGGAAGAGAACGAACCGGGCGAACGTTCGCGTACAAATCAAATTTTTGTCTAAGGGTGACATTGATTGATTTATGACCGCCAGCAATGGGCGTCGTCGTTGGGCCTTTAATGGCCAATTTGTTCTTTAAAATCGAATTGATGGTTGTTTCAGGTAGAAGCGAACCCGCTTTTTCAAGAGCGCATTCTCCGGCGTGAGCTTCTTCGAAAACAAATGGAGCTTTGACGTGTTTAAGCACGCGCAAAACTTGTTCAGTGATTTCAGGTCCGATTCCGTCTCCGGGTATAACAGTAAGTTGATGCACAATAATCCCTTTCGATGACCCATCATAAAAGCCTGTCGGATGAAATCAAGGTTGTGCGGACAAAGCCCCACGCTTAACGCAAACAAAACTGTGTTGCTAAAAGGAACCTGCTACTTTTATTTTATAAGGTACCAGTTAACTTCTAGCTTTTTGAATTAAAACGCGCGCAGCTGGAGGCCGGGGTTTTTTGCCCCTTCCAGCGAAGGAATGTGTTTTGGTAGGATTGGTTTCACTCAAAGAGTTCCACGATCGTGGAGGAGTGAAGGCTTGTCTTACTTTGAGACATTAGCAAGGGCCTTGCCAAGTGTGATTCATTAATTATTTCAAATAGTTAAGTCGTGTGGTGCCAGCATGGGTCAAGCGGGGTTTCATTTTTATTCAAAAATGGGCGCGAAACATCTCTCGAGTTCGACTAATGGCTTGTATAATCAAATCTTTGACAGGGGTGTAGGGCGTTAGACGTCAGTTCAGATATTTTGAGTCAGAATGAAGCGCTCATAACGAATAGGTTGGATTTTGATGTTCATTTACTGGTCAAAAAATTGAAAATTCAAATGAGTGATGAAAAATACTGCGCGAAACATACTGTTTGCTTCATTTCTGGCTTTCATTGGGCTGTTGAATGCTTGTTCTCCAAAGCCTCAGAACGATTGCGGCTTTGTTCAAAATGTTTACGGGCAAAGGATCTCTTGGAAATCCCAAAATCCTCTAAAGCTTTTTATAAGTGCCTCGGTTCCTCAAATTCTTCGACCTGCCATATATCGAGCTGCAGCAACTTGGGAAACGCAACTGGGTCGAAAAGTCTTTGAAATTTCTGAAGATTCTACACAGGTAAATGCCTTTCCGAGCCGTGACCAAAAAAATGCCATTTACTTTTTGAAAGATTGGGAGTCAGATAAGTTATCTGAACAGGGTCGCACATCAGTTTACTGGGCTGGTGATGAGATCCAAGAAGCCGATATCCGCATCAACGCAGCTGACTTTAGCTACTATGATCAAAATCCGCAGGTTCTGACGGGCTCTGCAAGGCTTGTCGGTCAAGGACGAACAGCGACAGATGGATACAGTTTCGAAGCGCTGATGCTTCACGAGATGGGACACTTTTTAGGTCTTAAACATCGTGAGGGCACTAGCGTGATGGCGACGCACTTGTCGGCCTTTGCTAATCGCACGCAACTTTCAGGTGCGGATCAGCAATCGATTTCGTGCGAATATAACAATTAGTTTTTAAGGTTTTTTAAAAAAAGATGGGTGATGAGATGAAAAATTTAAATTCAACTTCGCAAGTGAAGCAAACAGAAACGAACGAGAACTTAAATTCTGATTACTTGGAATTCAATGAAATCGTAATCTATAAAGAATTGGCCGATCAACCCGCGGTACGTATGAATTTGATTCAGCAAATTCACGCCCAATTGAATCAGCTTGATGAAATGATCGATCGTAAACAATTTGTTCTAAAAGAAATCCATAGCGAAATCGTTAAATAAAAAAAGAGCTGTATTCCTCAGCTCTTTATCTCTTACTATTTAGAAATTAAAATTTAAAACTAACCTTCTTTGTCGATTGATTCTAGTTTCGGAATTGTGAATCGGACATAATCACCATTGCGTTCGCGTGTCATGCCTTCGTTGCTGACAGGTCGATTGAATTTAAACTCTTCTCTAAAAGTTTGGAAGTTGCTGGTGCTCATGGTCTTGTCACCGTCTTGAACCGAGTCTCCGAATTTTCGTTTGCCTGAAACGATGGCTTTGTCGCGATGAACTGAAACTTGGATGTTGTCTTTTTCATGTTCTGGGGCGTACGCCTCGATAATATAATTATTCTTTTTCTCGACAACTCGGCTTCCGCGGTTTTGGACTTTGTAGAAATCGTCCGAATTTTTATCGCTTTCGAGATTTTGCACGGCGATTTTTTGCTTACCTTGGCGATCGTAGGTGCTTTTTGCGTTTGTACTTTCGAGGCTTGAATTTTCGTTCAAGCGGGCCTGTCTTTGTTCTTCTTGTTCAACTCGAATTTGTTGTTGATTTTGGCGGCGTTGATCCATGTACTGGTTCACCATTTCTTTGGTTTCTGAGCGAATGTGATTAACGGCATCTGCAGATTGTTCGTCGATCTTTTTGTTTTCATCCTTGTAATACTGGCGCAGGCTGATTAGATCTTGTTGCTGTTGAGCTGCAAGTTCACGCTTCAGAGCTGCTTTTTCCTGTTGGACTTCACGAAGATAAGTGTTTTGTTGATTTTTGAATTTATTGATCGAATCAGCCATGCCTCAAGTGTATCAAATCGGTAAAAAGAATGTTCATAAAAGTCTGAATTCAAATTACTTGTTCGTATTTTCTGGGCTTTGGCTGGGCACATTAGCTGGTTTTTTGTCGGGCTTATTGCAAATTGGAGTTAGGCTGTCGGTACGGCCGAAGCATCTCCAGGTTTGAACGTAAGTGATTTTTTCGTCCGCAGAAAGAGGGAAATAAGTGCGGTACTGCTCGGGGTCTAGTGCTGAAATAATCTGTTTTACGACTTTTGTTTTTGAGTTCACCACATGAAGCATGAACGCACGGTATTCGGCTTTGGAGTCGATTGGGATGACTAAGGAAACTATAATGAAAATCGCCGTGAATGTTTTCATATTAAGTTCTTATCGGATTATTGCTTGCAAATTATAAGTCGAAAAATGATCCGACCTTGGTCCGCTGATTAGTGGGGTCTTTTTTGGCTTGTGCGTAAATTATTTTCGATCATGTAGAAGTAAGCACGAACAACTCGATGTTGATCGTCTTTGCTGAGTGATTGAATAAAATCTTTTTTGTCTTGTAATGAGTTCAGGTGCAAAAGTTTAAGAATGTCTTCTTGAATTTTCTTTAGATTTTCTGCTTCGAAAAATTCCTCTTCAGAAAACGGAATCGTGAAAGCTTCGGCAATTAACGAATTATCAAATAACACATGAATACCAAGTTCTGATTGACTCAGAATCGATTTCAAATTGTTGACTTGATTTTCATTTAAATAAACTTCGACTTTTGACAAAGCTAATCCCTCTTTGCCTTTGAGCGTATCGAACGGAAAGTCTTTTGCAATCCTGTTGAATCTATGACTCAATAAGTCTTTAAGTTTGAGGGATGCGCGATCTGGTGTTTTAAGCTAGAATTTCAGCAGGAGAATCGCTTGTGAGTAAGGTTGCTACAAAATTGAACAAAAATATCAAAATCAAAAAGAATAAAAAAATAAAAATCAAAGTAAAGAAGCCTTCTTCAAGTAAAAGAAAAGCTCAAACTCATAAGGCAGCAAAAAAAATTCAAGAAAAAGAATTGATTGTTATTGATGAGAAGCAAGGTCTTATTTTTGAAAATGATAAAACTTTATTTGGTTATTTTTCTACACCGATTAAAGAATTTGAAACTCGATTTCACAAAATGTACGACGAGAAAAATGATTTTTCTATGTCTGAACAAATCGAGATGGAAGGTTTTCTTGAAGACACATTAGATGATCCAGATGAAATTTGGATTGATGATTCAACTTTCGAAGATCTTGTGGTGCATACTTTTGTTCGCACTTTTGAAACTAAGCAACTTGTATTTCAATATGTTGCGGTCGTATACATTAATACCGAAGATGGCAATCCTACTTTTGTATTTATTCATTTTCCAACAAAAGATATTAAAATGCTTGAAGCTTTTCGTGAAAACGAAATTATTTTTCATCGTAAATTAGAGGCGATTCAATTTGCCGCAATTGATGGAGATTCTTTATTAGAAGGGGATTACCTTGCAATTGGCTTGCTAGAGTCGATGCTTAAACTGCGTGGCGAGAAAGATATAACCGCTGAAAAGTTTCAAGATTTTGCCGAGTGCCGTGAATCAACAATTAATTCACCAGATGAAATTTGGAGAAAAGTTGATACCGAAGGGCATGTCTTGGTGACTTTTATTAAAGAGTTTCCGGATATGGGTGTTGAAGAGTTGCACTATATTGTCGTGACTGAAGAAGATTCGGAATCGCAAGTGAATTCATTACTTTTTTCTTTTCCAAGTTGCGACATCTCTTTGATAGATCGTTATCGTCAGGGCGAAAACTTAGAGGCTGAAGAAGTCGCAACAGAATCAAGTCATTAGCAAGCGAGCCTTAGCGGATTTAATATAGCGCTTGCTCAAGATTAGAAACAGTACTGTGCAAAATACTGAGTGAATTGAGTTTGAGTCCAACCGGTGACTGTTTGCCCGTATAGAAGGTGCATTTGCTGTAAAGTCACTGACCGAGCTGAGCCATCAGAATTGTATTGGTAGTCACTTGGATTCGCGTAAAATCCCGGAATTAAAGTGTTCATCTGTGCGACGATTGCTCCTGATGAATTATAAACAACCGCTTTTAAAACTTGAAATTGAAAGTTCGGATCATTCATTTGAATGTACAATCCATTCGTTGTATTTAAGTCAAGTACGTTCATTGAGCTGACTTTTGCTCCAACAGTTTGTCCTGAAGAAATATCAAATTGAGCGAAGTTCAATGGAACATTATCAAGTTGTGCTTGCGATCCAACTACGCGCCATTTGAAAAATTTAATTGTGTTGCCACTGGCAGTTACCGTCGAAGATAAAAAATTAAATTTGACTTTGATCCATTCTGAACTCATTTGGCCGTTGGTGTCATTTACACTCGAACTATTGATTGAGAAGTTGCTGTCTTTTGTTTTATTGCAATTGGCTAAAGGTTTTGTTGAGCCGAAATCATAGGCGGTTGAAGTTGAAACGGTCGGATTTGATTTTGATGTTCCACACGCAGTCATTAAAGCTGTCGTGAATGCGATTAGGGCTAGCTTTAGGTAAGTTGAATTTAATTTGATTTGTGTGTTCATAAAATCCCCTCTTTACAGGGGTATGTTGCAAGCGAATTGCCATATTTCATTCTGAGAAAATCAATGAATAGCGACTGAATGTAAATGGTTGTTTTAGAATGAATATCTCGCAATGAAAATAGCTTCAATGCGAGACACCAGTTCAATTGCTGTCGATACTGTCAAGAAAGTGAACGACACCTGTATCGAACTAGGACGATTATGATTCACCGATTTCAACCCAAGTGACTCCATCTCCACCTGTAGTAGAGGTTCCGGCCTTCCATTTTTTCACATAAACAGAGCGTGAAAGGTAGGTTCGAATCGCTTTCTTAAGTGTCTCGGTTCCGTGGCCGTGGATAATTTTAAGACGATCTTCATTTTGTTCGGTAGCTCGATCAAGTGTGATTTCTAATTCAGAGATCGCTTCGTCAACAGATTTTCCACGAAAATCCAAAGTTCGATCCGAATCAATAACAGTCACTTGAGCTTGGCCATTTCGTCGAACTAGGTTGGCCGTCGGGTTCTGTGCCTTTTGGGCTGGCTTTAGTTCGGACCAAAGTAATTGCAATCGAATCGATTGCGATTGAATTAGAACTTCACCTTTTGCATTGGGGTTCGACTGAACGATTCCATCTTGATTAAGTGACGGAACAAAAACCTTACTTCCCGGAGGAAAGCGAATCGCAAAATCGTCGGCACTTTGCAGCGTATTCGTCAACCCACCAGATGCTGGCTTAGCCTTCACAATTTCAGGTAAATTGAACTTAATCTCTTGAAGTTGACGATGTTTTTCGAAAACTTGTGCTGCGCCAACATTAGCAATAGCCTCATCAACTTTAGAAGTGGCTTTTTTAAGAGCCTGCGAAAGTTTATTTTCTTTTTCTCGCTCAAAATCTTCTATTTTTTTCTGGAACTCTTCTTTTAGTTTTACAGCTTGTCTTGTTTGCTGCTTTAGGTTTTCTTGAAGGACTCCAATATCTTTTTTCAGAGATTCAAGTTCAGACATTTGATTTTGTCTTGCTCGAGCTGCAGGCGTCAGTTTTTCAAGAGCTGAGTTGACTATTTCAATCGAAACGCCAACTCGTTTGGCCGTTTGAATTGCAAGCGATTCGCCGGGTACGCCCGATAAAAATTGGTAGGTGGGCTTACCCACTTTGCTATCGTACTCTAAGCTACCATTTAAAATGGGATCTGTTTCTTTCCAGCCCATTTTAAGTGGACTTAGGTGAGACGTAATGACGGCAAAAACATTGTTGCTCGCAT
>JACCDQ010736594.1_pt1 | contig 19304 bp, 14 predicted proteins | sample 7446031 | NCBI WGS metagenome assembly JACCDQ01 (sample SAMN15323442, study PRJNA562643) | freshwater metagenome | isolation source: river surface water | place: USA:Blue River Watershed | collected 2017-08-17
AGTGAAAACGGCAATCTCTTAGTTTTTTATTGTGCAAATTTGCTTTTTTGGCCCTTTCATTGGCCAATTTTCTTACACCAGCTAATTCTTTACGCTCACGTTCCGACTGCTCAATCCTTTTCTTGATGGCTTCTTTCACCGCCAAATTCATGTGAAGATAGTTATCCAACTTCTCTTTCAAAAAATCACTGATAAACGTTCGGACGGTTGGCGAGTTAGGTTCTGGTGAAATTGTAGCCGAACCAAGTTTCGTTTTGGTTTGAGACTCAAAAACGGGTTCTTGCACACGAATCGAAATTGCACCAATAACTGACTGACGAATATCTTCGGGAGCATAATCTTTACCAAAATGTTCACGAATGGTACGAACTAAAGCCTCTTTAAATCCAGAAAGGTGCGTACCTCCTTGAGTAGTATTTTGGCCATTTACAAACGAATAATATTCTTCTCCATACTGATTACCATGCGAAAGTGCCACCTCAATATCTTCTCCTTTCAGATGAATAATTGGGTAACGCAAAGAATCCTCATCGGTTTTTCTTCTCAATAAATCTAAAAGTCCATTTTGTGAAATATACTTTTGTTTGTTGAATACAATCGTCATTCCAGCATTTAGATAGCAGTAATTCCAAATCATTGCTTCAACAAATTGCGGAATGTAGTGATAATTCTTAAATACTGAATTATCTGGCTCAAAAACTACGTGAGTTCCATTTTTTTGGTCAGAGTCTGATATTTCAGATTCTTTTGTCAATTCACCTTTATTAAACTCCGCCCATTTCGATTTTCCATCACGAAAAGCCTGCACTTTAAAATATGTCGAAAGAGCATTCACAGCTTTTGTACCAACTCCGTTCAAACCAACCGCTTTTTGAAATGCCTTGCTATCATATTTTGCCCCAGTATTAATTTTTGAAACCACATCCACCACTTTTCCAAGCGGAATTCCTCGGCCATAATCACGTACTTCTACCCTACCTTCGTCGAGTTTTATTTCGATTGATTTTCCATACCCCATTGCATATTCGTCTATGCAATTATCCATCACCTCTTTAAGCAATACATAGATTCCATCATCCGCAGCCGACCCGTCGCCCAATTTACCGATATACATACCTGGGCGTAGGCGGATATGTTCTTTCCAGTCAAGTGAGCGAATACTGTCTTCGTTATACGTTGCTTCTTTAATCTCAGCCATTTTTTATTAGAATATTTTGTAGTTTGAGGTTTTATCACTTACTTTGTATTCCAAAGTTCTTTTTAATACATACTTAACATGAAACAGCAACAAAATAAAAAATCTTGTGTTACTTTGCATAACTTTTTCGTTTGTAAAAATAATAAAAGAGAAAGTCATCCGACAAATAACGTTATTGATATGAAATTAAGCAAGATTCGTTTTTCACAATTTTTTTTCAAATTTACGCTTTTTATACTGATTTTTAGCAAAACATTTGGACAAAATCCTGTTGCTACACCTACTGGCCCAACTGCCATTCCTACTAACCTCCCAACCAACATTCCGACTGGTATACCTGCAAATACTGGCAATGCGAATCAAGCAACTCCCAATATGCCGCTACCAGCCAAAAATCGAGCTTTGAATGCAACTGATGCCAATGCCGCAAGAAACGTGCAAGCAAATCCTGCTGACCAACGAGCCATCAATAAAGAAGATTCCCTAAGAATTATTCGTGAACAAGAAACCGAGCAAGATGCTGCTAAAGCTACCCTCAGAAGAAGAATATTTGGCTACAATTTATTTAACACCGTAAAGTTTGACCCAACACCTGCTATAAATATTGCTACACCAAGTAATTATGTTCTTGGCCCTAATGACCAACTTCTAATTGATATTTATGGTTATTCTCAAGTAATGTATAAGCCTGTTATCTCGGCTGATGGATACATTACCTTAGATAAAGTAGGTCTGATTTATTTAGCTGGCTCAACAATCGAACAAGCAAAAGAAAGACTTAAAAGTCGTTTATCAAAAATATATATTGGATTGAATCCATACTCTGGATTTCCAGCTAACACATTTTTAAATGTTTCATTAGGAAATATTCGTAGCATAAAAGTAACAGTAACAGGGGAAGTAATTGCTCCAGGTACGTACACATTATCATCGTTATCGACAGTGCAAAATGCCTTGTATGCGTGTGGAGGCCCAAATGAAGTTGGAACGTACCGTAAAATTAATATTATTAGAAGTAATCGTGTTGTTGCTACATTCGACATTTATGAACTTTTAATGAATGGATTTACTAAAAACAATATAATTCTTCAACACCAAGATATTATTCAAGTGTTGCAATATACTTCACGAGTTGCAGTAAAAGGAAATACAAAAAGAGAAGGCTTATTTGAGCTTTTAGAAGACGAAAAACTTAATAAATTGATTGAATACGCAGGTGGATTTGCACCTTATGCCTATCATCATCGATTGAAAGTTTATAGAAATACGGCACGTGAGAGAAAACTTTTAGACGTATTAGAAGCAGATTTCCCGACTTTTAAAATGCAATCTGGTGATTCAGTTGTGATTGAACGAGTTTTAGAGCGTTTTGAAAATATGGTAGCCGTAAACGGTGCTATTTTCCGTCCAGGTGAATATTCTTTAGAAACCAGCCCAACACTTTCACAATTAATTAAATCAGCAGAAGGGTTAAAAGGAGAAGCTTTAATTGGAAGAATTTCAATTATACGCACTCGTGAAGATATGATTGTTGAGAATATCTCGGTTAATTATGATGATATCGTAAAAGGCAAGTCAGCTGATGTAGTATTAAAACGTGAAGATGTTATTACAATTCCTTCTATTTTTGACTTGACAGAGCCTGCTTACGTGCGTATTCAAGGAGCATTAAATAATCCTGCTGCTATTGATGGAATAGAGATGCCATTCTTGAGAAATATGACTATTGAAGATGTATTGGTAAAAGCTGGAGGTTTGTCAGAATCTGCATCATTATCAAGAGTTGAGGTTGTACGTCGTAAACGTAATGTTGACCCAACTGCAGCTAATGCTCAAATTTCGGATACATATACTTTCAACATCAATGCCGACTTAAAAGTTGACCAAACAGGAAATAAATTTGTTTTATATCCATTTGATGAAATCTTTATTCGTCGTTCTCCAAATTATATCGAACAAACCTTTGCCGAAATTCAGGGTGAGGTAATTTTCCCTGCTACCTACGGTATTAAAAGTAAAACTGAAAAAATTTCTGATTTAATTGAGAGAGCGGGTGGTTTAAGCCCACAAGCATATTTAGAAGGAGCTACGTTAGTTCGTCAGATTCAATTAAGCGAAATTGAGCTTGCCCAACGCCGTAAAGCAATTACAGAAATCACCAATAGTGTTAGAGGAAATCAGGCTGTACAAGTTGAAGATGTTAATGCCACAACTGTATCGTCAATCGGAATTAACTTAACTAAAATCATGCAAAACCCTGGTTCTAATGAAGATATGATTTTGCAAGATGGCGATATCATTAGAATCCCTAAACGTCTTGAAACTGTACGTGTACAAGGAGAAGTTCTTTATCCAACTACTGTAAAATATTTAGATGATAAAAACTTCATCAATTATATTTCAAATGCGGGTGGATTTACAAAGAAATCATTGAGAAGCAAATCTTATATCTTGTATGCAAATGGCTCTGTGGATAGAACTCGTAGAGTCTTGTTTGTAAATCTCTATCCAAAAGTAGCACCAGGTTCAGAAATTATTATTCCACAAAAAACTGTTACAGCTCAACAACAAATTGCTCAAGTACAAGGTCTATTTGCTACCATTGCTGGAACAATTACCACGTTTTTAAGTGTATTGGCTATTTTTCAATTATCTAAATAATTGAGCGTTGTTGTAAATTAAAATCGAGAAAAAGTAAAATGGCAGAATATCAAACAATACAAGAAGAGCAAATAAATACCAAAGATTTAATAAAGAAAATAATTGGCATTTTCAAACTCATTGGAAATGAATGGAGGTTACTTTTAATTAGTATTGCTCTTGGTACACTGATTAGTATCTTGCTTGATGTAAAAGAACTAAAAGATACAGATTACACAGGAGAAATTCAGTTTAATTTAGAAGCAGGCGGAGGCCAACAAATGGGTTTAGGTGGCTTTGGTGGACTTGCAGGAGCTTTTGGCATTGGTGGTGGAACGACCTCAAATGATTTGTTTAGTGGTGGAAACTTTGGCTTATTGATTTCATCTAAAACACTCTATGAAAAAGCTTTGATGAAAGAAGTTTTGATTGGTGGAAAGAAAACTCTTTTTATCAATTTCTATAAAGATAGCAGTGATATTGCAAAAAAAGAATGGGGAGGAGATTTCCTTCATGAACCAAACTATAAGGCAATTAAATATCAATTTAAACCAAAATCACCAAACGATTTTACGAAGGATGAGAATATCATGCTTTCTACCATCTACGAAAAACTTGAAGCACAAACAGCACTTCAACCACTTGATAAGATGGGTTCGATTATGGTTTTGTCGGCAACTACTAATAGTGAGTTTTTAACCAAAGTTTGGTTAGAAACACTTTTAGAAACCCTTGAAGAATTTTATGGGGAAGTAAGAACGCAAAAGACCCGAAAAATTTATGACATTCAGATGTCAAGATTGCGGGAATTAGAAGGAAAGTTAAGTTCAACTGACCGTCAATTGGCTAACGCTCAATTTCAGAATCAAAATGCAGTTGACCCGACTGCCCCTATGCGAACCATGCAGTTGAATCGTAGTAATAACTATGTATCTACCCAATATTATCAACAGTTAGCAGCGGTAGAACAGATAAAAATGCAGTTGATTAATCAAACTCCTCTTTTCACCGTCTTACAACCAGTTCGATTGCCACTAATTCAACGTACTTACACTGTTGGTGGAAATACACAAAAAGGAGCATTAGTTGGCTTTTTCTTATGCTTAATTTTTATAATCATGAGAAAATCCTATAAAGAGTTAGTGAACTGATAAGTCAAGGTGATTTTTTGAATAAATGGAAAGAGACGAAGTAGTAATAAAAGCAGGAAAATCTGCCTTACATTATTGGAGAGAAGTATGGCGTCAGCGAGAATTATTCTGGATTCTCGGCAAACGTGATGTAATGGTTCGCTACAAACAAACTGTTTTGGGAGTAGCATGGGGAGTAATCCGACCATTAATGACTGCAATGGTTATGGTTTTTGCCTTCGGCAAAATTGCTAAATTAGAGCAAGATTCAAGCATTCCATATATGCTTGTTGTCATTCCTGGAGTTATTATTTGGCTATTTTTCTCACAATCACTTTCACAAATTAGTAATAGTATTGTTGGAAATGGAAACTTAGTTTCAAAAGTATATTTTCCAAGGATAATTATACCTTTTAGCTCGCTTTTGGTTGGTTTACTTGATGCAATGATTGCTTTTGCTATGTTCTTTGTGTTTTGTATATATTACCAATTTATTCCAAGTTGGCACATTATATTTGCTCCAATATTTTTGTTTTTGGCCTATTTAGGTGCTTTTGGTGCAGGACTTTTCGCTTCGGTGTTAAACGTTAAATATCGTGATATTGCCCAGATTATCCCATTTGTGGTTCAGTTTGGTTATTTTATCTCACCAGTTGCTTATTCAAGTGAACGAGTAAGAAATGAATGGTGGTATCCGATTTACAATCTAAATCCTGTAGCGGGTACAATTGATGGGTTACGCTGGTGTTTACTGGGAGACTTTGCGGACTTTAATTGGCAAAGTTTTATTCCGATGCTCATTTTTGTCGTAATTTCAGTATTGTTTTCGATTTGGTTTTTCCGCAAAAATGAAAATTCATTCGTTGACCACCTATAAAAATCTGAATTGAAAATTATTTTTCAAAACATGATTTTTATTAGTTTTTCAACCATAAGTACATAATAAATTTGTAACAATTATCGCAAAGGTCATTTGTAAAATGACTTTTTTGTAAATAATAAATGAAAGCAATTTCGATTGAAAATATATCAAAAAAGTATATTCTGAGTCATAAAAAGAAGAAATACCAAAATCTGAAAGAAAGTATGTCGGGCTTTTTCAGTGAGTTATTTACTTCGAAAGATGAAGAAGAAACCAAAGAAGTATTTTGGGCTTTAAAAAATGTAAGTTTTGATATTGAGCAGGGCGACCGTATCGGAATCGTTGGTTCTAATGGTGCAGGAAAATCTACTTTGCTCAAAATTTTAAGTCGAATTACTGAGCCAACCAGCGGACAAGTAAAAGTAAATGGCCGAATGGCAAGTTTATTGGAAGTTGGCACTGGTTTTCATCCAGAACTTACTGGCCGCGAAAATATTTTCTTGAATGGTGCAATTTTGGGCATGAAACAACACGAAATCAGAAGCCAATTTGATGAAATCGTAAGTTTTGCTGGTATCGAAAAATTCTTAGATACTCCCGTAAAACGATACTCATCAGGCATGTACGTTCGTTTGGGCTTTGCCATCGCTGCACACCTCGAACCCGAAATACTCATCGTTGATGAAGTTTTGGCCGTTGGTGACTCTGAATTTCAGAAGAAATGTCTCGGCAAAATGAAAGATGTTTCGAGTAGTGGACGAACAATTTTATTTGTAAGCCATAACGCAACCGCCATCCAAGGGCTTTGTAATAAGGCTGCCTTTTTACAAAAAGGACATCTAATAAAATACGGTGAAGTTGGAGAAGTACTACATGATTACATGACCAGTATTTCAAAATTCCAATTACAACAGAATTGGGAAACACCCGAAGAAGCACCAGGAACTGACCAAGTAAGAATTAAAAATATTGAGGTAGTACCCGAATTTATCAATGGAAGCAAAAATATTGATGTTCGTACACCATTAAAAGTAAATATTGAGTTTTGGAATATGCTTGAATCAGCACATTTGAATTTGAGTATGTTCTTGTATAACATGACTGGCGAATGTGTATTTAATGTAGGAAGCCAAGCCAAAACGTTCTCGAAAGGTCTTATCAAAGGAATGCTTGAAATTCCAGGTAATTTCTTGAATGATGGTTCTTATTACATTTCGGTTATGATTGTAAAAGATACAGCCGACCCGATTTTCTTTATGGAAGATGCCATCAGCTTTGATGTGGCCGATTGGCGGGAAGGTACAAACTGGTACGGAAAATGGCCAGGAGCAGTCAGACCTATCAATATTCCAGTACAAACTTGGAAAATGGACGGTTTGATTTGATTCACACAGTAAAACCCCAAAATAGTAATAATCAACAAATTATACAGCCTTTATTGGCATTTTAAAGTGGCTATAAACGTAACAAAATCTTTTTTACCTCCGATTGAAGAATACCAAGAAATTATTAAAGGTATTTGGGAAAACACGTGGCTTACCAATAATGGGCCATTGGTTAGAAAGCTCGAAGGGCAGTTAAAGGAATATTTAAACGTTGAACATCTTCTTTTTGTTGGAAACGGAACAATAGCGATTCAGATTGCTCTTAAAGCATTGAACCTAACAGGCGAAATCATTACTACGCCTTTCTCCTACTGTGCCACCACTACTTCTATTTTGTGGGAAAATCTGCAACCAGTCTTTGTCGATATCGAGCCAAAGACATTCAATATCAATGCAGATTTGATTGAAGCAGCCATTACCGAAAAAACCACGGCAATTATGGCTACGCACGTTTATGGCCGCCCATGTGACGTTGAAAAAATTGAAGCCATTGCTCAAAAATATAATCTAAAAGTTATTTACGACGGAGCTCACGGTTTTGGAGCAACTTACAAAGGTAAATCTGTACTTTCATTTGGCGATATTACTACATGTAGTTTTCATGCTACGAAAGTTTTTCACAGTATCGAAGGCGGATGCGTTGTGAGTAATGATACAGAACTGAATAAAAAACTGGAACTATACCGCAGTTTTGGACATAAGAACGATGACTATTATACAATGGGAATCAATGCCAAAAATTCGGAATTCCATGCTGCAATGGGTTTGTGCAATTTACCGAGAGTAGCCGATATTATTAATAATCGTAGAGTAGTTTCAGAAAAATATGATGAGTTATTAAATTGGGATAAACTTCAACGCCCAAGCAATGAGATTGAAGGTTTTGCATATAACTACGCCTACTACCCAGTCATATTGGAGTCTGAAGCTAAACTTTTACAAGTTACTGAAGCACTTAAACAGCACGAAATTACTCCAAGAAGATATTTTTATCCATCACTCAACCAGTTACCTTACTTAGATTTCTATAATCCTTGCCCAATTTCTGAGAACATTGCACAAAGAGCATTATCTTTGCCTCTTTATTACGATTTAGCATTGGAAGATGTAGAACGTATTGCGAGTATCATCAACGAAAATCTTTGAGTAAACACTTAAATCTAAGTTTCATTTGGTAACTGTTTCTATCATAATTGTCAATTACCGTACGCCCGAATTAATTGTTGATTGTATCAAAACTATCAAACAATTTACTACCAAAGTTAGCTACGAAGTAATAGTTGTCGATAATGCTTCAAAAGGAGACGACGAAGGATATATTAAATCCTTCTTTCCCGAAACTATTTGGTTATCAATGAATTATAATGCAGGTTTTGCTCGTGCAAATAACGCAGGAATGCGAATTGCGAACGGAAAATACTTGCTTTTACTCAACTCCGACACAAAATTATACGAACCAGTAATTGATACTTGTGCTGCCAATCTCGATGCTCGGCCAGATGCTATTGCGGGTGGTGCATATCAAGTCTATCCAGATTTAAGTCCTCGTACGTTTTACCATACTTTTACATTTCGACGTGATTTTTGGATAGTTCCACCAAAGTTTCGTAATATTCTAAATTCACTCATTCGTCAGACAAAATATCAAGACCCCGAACAAGTTGATTATATCGCTGCTGCATTTTTAATGGTAAGGCGAGAAGGCTTTGAAAAAACTGGTGGACTCGACGAAGAGTTTTTTCTGTATGGTGAAGATACTGAATGGGGCTATCGACTCAGTAAACTTGGGAAATTATTGGTATTTAAAGATTGTAATATCATTCATGAAGAATGGGGAAGTAAGCCCGAACGATACGATGAGGCCCAAAACTACACCTATTTTAATCGTTTTGACCATCAAATTCAGCTTTCTAATTTAGTTTGGATTCGTAAACAATTTGGAGCCTTACACTATTTTTTATTGATGCTTCATTATTGGCTTTGGGTTCCAACCTTTTTTTTGATGAAAATAGTATCCAATGCCATAAATTTCAAAAATCCATTTTCAGAACTTGAAAATCAAAAGAAATTTGCTCACATGATTGGCGTTTTCTCTAAATATTTTTGGAATATTTTACTTAAAAAACCAACATTTTATAAACTTGGTTAGTGGTGTTTAGTGTATTTGTTACTGGAAATTAGTTAACAAATATAATTCCACAGTAACAAGTTGCCTAATTGTCAAATAACCAGTAAACTAATTTTCTAATAATAAATAACCAATCTATGAGTAAAAAATTAGTTCTTTTTATCACTCCCACAGGCGGACGCACAGGTTCGGAAATGCTACTTTGGTATTTACTGAAACGCCTTTCTGGTAAGATAAAAACAGCTATTTACACTCGTCAGAATGGGGAATTATTTGCCAACTACTCAACTGCTGACCAAACTTTTGTCAATACTTCCAAACGAGGATTTTTATACAAAATCTATGAAGGTGTTTATCATAAAATCTTCAAGATTACTCCCGAAGAAAAAAAACTAATTGATTTACAAAAGCAAATAAAAGCTGACCGTTGGTACCTTAATACCCTCACAATGCCACAATTTGCCAAGTTAGCAGTTAAACTTCAAGTTCCTTACGACCTACATGTGCATGAGCTGGTAAGTATTTATGATGAAATTAGATACAATGAATTTAAGTTCATGTTCGATAATGCCGATAGAATAATTTGCTGTTCGTCAATCGTAGAAAAACGAGTAAAAGAAATGGGATATCAAAATACCCTTCTACTCCACTCGTTTATTGATACCCAAACAATACAGCTAAAAAGTTCTACTGAAAGCATTCGTCGAAACTTAAATATTCCAACTGACGCTTTTGTTTGGATAATGTCAGGTTCAATGAATCTCCGTAAAGGCTATGATACTGTATGCGATTTGTTTGAGTTTTTACCTGCAAACACCTATATTGCGTGGCTCGGAAGTGTCAAACAAACGGGGGTTTTGCATTACATTCGTCAAAGAACTAAGCTTGAAAAACTAAACTTTATCGAAATTGGCGAAAAATCGGATGAATATTATGATTATCTAAATATTGCCGATGGCTTTGTGCTGACAGCTAAAGAAGACCCGTTTCCTTTAGTAATGATGGAAGCTGCTTATCTCGGAAAACCAATTGTTGGTTATAATTCAGGTGGAATTTCAGAATTTATTCAAGAAGGAATGGGAAAAAGCATTGATAGCTTTAACCCAAAAGATTTGACAGAAGCAATGATTTCTGTACAAAATAAAACATTGATTATTGACAAAGAAAAACTAAAAAATAGAGCCTTAGAATTTGATATTCAAAACCAAATTAGCAAATGGGACTCAATTTTTGATTAAAAAATGATAAATTACAACGAAATTTTAGCCGAACTTCAAGAAGCACAAAAGGTGCTCAATGATTTTATGAGTTCGGATGTAACTATAAATAATATCGAAAAAGTTGCTGATTTAATGGCCAATGCTATCAAAAACGGCAAAAAAATTATTTCGTGTGGCAATGGTGGCTCGCATTGTGATGCCATGCACTTTGCCGAAGAACTTTCGGGCCGCTATCGTGATAACCGCAAATCATTGGCGGCTATTGCAATTTCAGACCCAAGCCATATTTCGTGTGTAGGCAATGATTATGGTTTTGATTATATTTTTTCAAGGTTCATTGAGGGTTTGGGAAATGAAGGAGATATTTTGCTTGGAATTAGTACGAGTGGTAACTCAAAGAATATCATCAATGCTACCCAAGCAGCTCGTGAAAAAGGCATGAAAGTGGTTATTTTTTCTGGAAAAGATGGCGGAAAGCTGGCAGGAATGGCCGATATCGAAATCAGAGTACCACATTTTGGCTATGCTGACCGTATCCAAGAAATTCATATCAAGGTCATTCATATTCTGATAATGCTTATTGAGAAAAAAGTTTTAAACCCAACTATTTCATGAAAATTCTATTCATAAGTCATGATGCTAATCGAGCTGGGGCTCAACTTTTTCTATTGAGTATCATGAGGTATTTAAAGCAAAAAGGTGTAGAAATGCAACTTTTATTGCTTGGAGGAGGTGTTCTTGAAAATGACTTTGCCGAAATCTGTACCAATCATTATTGGCCTAATACAAATTCCCAGAAAAAAGGCATCAAAAAAGCATTATCAAAACTCGTGAAGAGTCAGCATGAGCCTGATGCAACTCAGCAACTTCTGGAAAACCTCCAAAACTCAAATTTCGATTATATCTATGCTAATACTATTGCCTCGGCTCATGTTTTGCCAAAACTGACCGAATATGTGAAAGCACCATTATTGGCTCACATTCACGAATTAGAGTTTTCGATACAGCTTTATTCACAAGCTGCCGACCGTGAATTTTTATTTAGATATGCCACAAAAATTATTGCCTGCTCGCAGGCGGTGGCCGAAAATATCATAGAAAATCATTCAGTCTCAGCTCGAAAAATTGAAGTTATTCATTCATTCGTAGATAATGGAGCAATTCTTAATCGAATTGAAGCGACTGATAATCAATTAATTAAGCAAAAATACAATCTTCCTGAAAGTGGATTTTTGATTGGTGGATGCGGAAACGCCGAATGGAGAAAAGGCATTGATGTTTTTTTGCAAGTAATCAACCAAATTCTCAATACAAGCAATGAAAATTGCCATTTCGTTTGGATTGGTATCAAAAAAGAAGGCGATTACTATGAGCAAATTTCATACGATATCGCAAAAATGGGAATCGGAGATAAAATTACATTTATCGAACAAACGCCCGATGCGGTTGAATTAATAAATTGTTTAGATATTTTTACGATAGTTTCGAGAGAAGACCCATTCCCACTCGTAATGCTTGAAGCGGCACTGGCACAGAAAACAATGATTGGTTTTGATAAAACTGGCGGTTGTAGTGAATTCATTGAGGAAGATGCTGGAATAATTGTACCTTATTTGAATACGTTCGCCATGGCTTCGAGTATTACCAAGTTGTTTTTAAATCAATCGTTTGCCAAGCAACTGGGGCAAAAAGCCAAAGATAAGGTACTGAATAAGTATAGTTTTGTGAATTCGGTATTGAAAATTGAAAGTCTACTGGGGTCTACACCGAAGGTCTAACCCAATAACTCCAAAATAATTCGGTCAGACCTTCGGTACAGACCTTTATCATATGACACTTGTTTTTACACTTTGCTCGGTCAATTATTTAGCTCAAGCACACACGCTTGGCGATTCGTTACGTGAACAAAATCCTGATTTTGAATACATAATCGGTTTGGTTGACAAACTCGATACAAAAGATATTGACAAATCAAAACTACCTGACTATCAATTACTTGAAGTAGATAAAATCAACATTCCAGATTTCGTTGGAATGTGTGACCGCTATGATATAACCGAATTAAATACCGCCGTTAAACCTTACTATTTTGATTATTTCTTAAAAAATAGACCAGATATTACCAATATCATCTATTTTGACCCTGACATTATTGTTTTTGACAAGCTCAAACATCTCACTAAAAATTTAGCCGAAAACAATATTGTTGTTACACCACACATGACAACGCCATACAATGATACAAAATGGCAAAGTGAAGAAGATATTATCAATACGGGCATTTATAATTTTGGGTTTGTAGCTATCAAACGCTCAGAAGAAGCTCAAAAAATGGTTACTTGGTGGTGTGACAAACTCGAGAAAGAATGTAAAATCGACCTTTGTAATGGTCTTTTTGTTGACCAACACTGGGCCGAGTTTTTTCCAGTTTATTTCGATAAAGTATTCATTGATAAACACTTAGGAAACAACGTAGCATATTGGAATCTACATGAGCGTGTTTGTTCGTTTGTAGAGAATCGTTGGGTAATAAATGGAAACATACCCTTGCAGTTTTTCCATTACAGTGGATATCTGATTGCCAAACCAAACGAAGTTTCAAAATATCAAGACCGCATCAGTTTCGAAAATCGTCCAGACATCATTCCACTTTTTGAGCTATACAGAAACCAACTTCTGACTAACAACGAACTTTATTGGAAAAACTTCAAGTGTGATTACATCAAACCCAAAAAAGTTCAACGCTTGGTACGTGTAAGAAAATATGCTAAAATGCCACTTGAAAAATTAGCATCTTTGATTGAAAAACTATGAAAATCGCAATTTGGCATAATCTTCCAAGCGGTGGAGGAAGTCGAGCTTTAAACTATCATTTGAATGGGTTGCATCAGCGTGGACACCAAATCGAAATTTGGAGTAATTCGCCCGATGCTGATGGATTTATGCAGATTCCTCCTGATGTAAAAATTCACAAAATAACTTATAATAGAACCAAAGAAACCTCACTAAAAGACAAATTCAAGTCTATTTTCTTTGAAAAAGACCAAAATATGCTTGATATGGAAGCCCATTGTAAGCAGTGTGCCGATGAGATAAATGCAAGTGGTTTCGATGTCCTATTTGCCAATAGTTGTTTCTTCTACGCAGTTCCCTTTATTAGCCAGCATATAAAGATTCCAAAAGTTTTGTATTTGGGTGAACCATTCCGATTTTTTTACGAATCACTACCAAGACTTGTTTGGGAAGCTCCACAAGGTGCATCTGGTAAAATTTTTCGTAGAAGCTATTGGCTGCCTTTCTTAGAAGATTTATGGGTAGAGCGTAGAAATAGAGTGCAAATGCGAGAAGAAAGAAAAAACTACGAAGCATTTGATAAGGTTTTGGTTAATTCAATTTATTCGGCTGAAAGTTGCCTAAAAGCCTACGGGACACCCGCCGAAGTGTGTTATTTGGGCATTGATTCTGAGATTTTCAAGCCAACACAAATAGAAAAATCTGATTATGTGATTGGTTTGGGCAATTTTTATGTCAACAAAAACCCCCGTTTGGCTGTTGAAGCAATGGCTCAAATGAAAAATAAAGGTATAAAACTCATTTGGGTAGCCAACATGGTTAGTCAAACTTATGCCGAAGAAATGCAATCCTTAGCCAAACAAACAGGGGTAAGTTTTGAAATAAAAACGATGGTTTCGGATGACGAACTCGTATCCTTGCTTTCAAATGCACTTTGCATGATTTACACATCGCAACTTGAACCTTTTGGCTTTGCTCCACTCGAAGCAAACGCATGCGGAACACCAGTCATAGCTTTGCAAGAAGGTGGAGTAAAAGAAACTATTATTCCGAATAAAAATGGTTTTTTGAGTGATAGAAATCCTAAAAATTTAGCAAAGTACTTAGACTTATTGAGCGAAAATTCAGCTATGAGAAAAGAAATGGGTATTTTTGCAGCAGATTATGTACGTAAGGAATGGACATTAGAAAAATGCACGAATAATATTGAAAACGCACTAAAAAGTGTTTTATAAAGCACATCGGCAAGGATATAACCTATAGTGGTACTACTTGCCGACGTTGTAGTCTAAATAATTTTATTAATTAAAAGAAAATATTCAAATTGGCATCATCACCAATCATATTTACAGTTTGTACAATCAATCATCTGGCAAATGCCCTTGTTTTGGGTGATTCTGTAAAAATTCATAACCCCGATTATGAGTTTCAAATTGGTTTAGTTGACGAAGAAACTAATATTCCGAATTTCATTCAATCTCCCTACCCTATTATTGGAGTTAAGTCACTCAATATTAATGGTTTTGGAGGTATGTCTGAACGTTATACACACGAAGAAATAGTAGCTGATTGCAAGCCATTTTTTGCAGAATATTTTCTCCAGAAAACAGAAAAATTATTATTTATCGATTGTACTTCTGTTATTTTTCAATCAATTTCATTCATTGATAGCCTTCTAAATCAATCAAACATCATTATCACTCCTCAATTATTATTTGCTAACGTTCACCCCGACGAAAAGCAAATTCTTAACTCAGGTATTTATCATGCTGGTTTTATAGGTCTGAGAAACTCAGTAGAAACAACTAAATTCTTGGCGTGGTGGGGAAACAACACCCGCCAAAAAGGATTCAAAAATATGTGTAAAGGACTCAATGCCGACCAACTATGGCTCGAACACGTTCCTGCCATGTTTGATGGAGTACATATTCTAAAAGAATCGGGTATAAATATTGGTTATTGGAATTTACCAGAAAGAAATCTCAATCAGCTTAAATCTAACTCAAAACTCTATTCAATTAATTACCGTGATAGAGCTTTTCCAAGCGAGTACACGGAGAAATTAAATAAGCATTCTCATAAAAAACTTTCAAAAATCACACCTAAATACGGTTTTGAAGACCCAAACAAGCCAACATTTGGCAAAACAATTGCTTCGAAAATTCGTTCTGTAAATAAATTAGTTGATGTCATTCTTGATAAATTTATTTCCTAAATTCAAACGTTTTAGCCATAAATTCACGAAATAATATTTCGACAGACACCTAAAAATAAATTTTTGGCTTAAATTTGCAAAAAACAAAAAGCTATCATCAATTATGAGTTATTCTGTTGAGAAAACCGAACACTACGCCCTTATCCAACTAAACGATAATAAATTCGACAAATCAATTACAGCTGAAATCGAAAAACAAATCGTTGTTTTATATCGTGAAGGTTTAACTAATATGATTGTCGATTTTACTAAAGTTGTAGAAATTGACGAATCGGGCCTTTCTCTTCTCAGAAAAGCAACCCGTGTTTGCCGTACTGAGCAAGGTTTATTTATTGTTTGCACGAAAGATGACGATATTCTCGACCTCATTGATGGCGAAAAAATACCAGAAATTGTCTTATTACCAACTGTTGATGAAGCAATTGATGCCGTATTTATGAACGATTTGGAGAACGATTTCCGTGAAGAAAACGATGACGAATTCGATTTAGGCGAAGATAATGGCTTTACAGAAGGAAAATTCTAAATAAAAAGTCCACAGTCAACTGTCGGCAGACGACAGAGACAAGTTTTTCTACTACTATCGTCCGTTGTCTGTGGACTATCGACCATTTTATGAATTTTGATTTTTTAGTTTTAGGTACTGGCTCAGCGACTCCTGTTGTAAATCGACACCCCTCAGCTTTTTTATTATCAATCGAAAACGAATCTTTTTTGATTGATTGTGGCGAAGGTACGCAGTACCGTTTACTCGAGCAAAAAGTCAAATCTTCAAGAATTCGTCATATTTTTATTAGCCACCTTCACGGCGACCATTATTTTGGTTTAATTGGTTTACTATCGAGCTGGAGCATGAACCAACGAAAAGAAGACCTAACTATTTTTGCACCTCGTGGTCTCGACGAAATTCTAACCGCTCAATTTAAACACTCCGATACTCGTTTGCATTACAAAATTAATTTTGTAGAAACTAATACTGAAAACGCCTATCCTTTACTCAATACTAATTTAGTTTCAGTCGAAACAATTCCACTACATCATCGAATACCGTGCTGCGGCTTTTTATTTCGTTCTAAAGCAAGTAAGCGAAAAATCGTTGTAGAAAACCTCCCTGCAAATTTCCCGATTCCATACCTAAAAATGCTAAAAGATGGACTCGATATTTATGATGAACTAAGCGGAATCACTTACAAAAATGAAGATTATACTACAGCAGGTGGCACTTCTAAATCGTTTGCTTATTGTTCGGACACCGCATATAACGAATTGAAAATCAATCAGTTACAAAATATTGATAGTATTTATCACGAAGCAACTTTTACTGACTCCGAACTAAAAAGAGCCGAACAAACCAATCATTCAACGGCTCGCCAAGCAGCCATGATTGCCAAACAAACTAATGCCAAACAATTGATTATTGGGCATTACTCTTCACGCTATAAGACCCTTGATTCTCATCTTTCAGAAGCAAAAGAGGTTTTTGAAAATACCTTTTTAGCCGAAGAAGGAAAAACCTACAAAATTTAATTTTAATTGTAGAGCAAGTTTCTAACTTGCTTACTTCTCATATAAACAAGTTAGAAACTTGTTCTATACTATTTTTATACAAATTTTTGATAAAATTGTACTTATCAAATAATCTTGAAAAATAAATACCCACATAGTCTATAATTATCATAGACTTAATATATATTTGTGCGAGATAAACATTAAATAGAATATGCAAAGCTTTCGTACGGAGTTAGAAAATCCTTTAGTCGAAAAAGACATCATAGATTTAGAGCGTAAGATTAGAATGTTTCGTGAAGGAAAAATTCACGAAGAGAAGTTTCGTAGTCTAAGACTTGCCCGTGGGGTTTATGGCCAACGCCAGCAAGGTGTACAAATGATTAGAATCAAGTTACCTTATGGTAAAATGACTTTGAAGCAATGGAAACGTATTGCTGATATTTCAGACGAATACTCTACTGGAAACCTCCACTTTACGACTCGCCAAGATGTTCAGATTCACTTTGTGAGTCTTGATAAAGCTCCCGAACTTTGGGCCAAACTTGAACAAGATAATATAACGCTACGTGAAGCTTGTGGAAATACTGTAAGAAATATTACTGGCTCTCCTACTGCGGGCATCGACCCAAATGAACCTTTCGATATTACTCCTTACGTGCATGCCACTTTTGAATATTTCTTGCGTAACCCAGTTTGTCAAGAAATGGGACGTAAATTCAAAATGTCATTTTCAAATACCGACGACGATACAGCACTCAGCTACATGCACGATTTAGGATTTATTCCAAAAATTAACAATGGCGTTCGTGGTTTCAAAGTAATGTTGGGTGGTGGCTTAGGTGCTCAACCACAATTAGCTCATTTAGCTTACGAATTTATCGAAGAAGATGCAATTATACCTTTTATCGAAGCTGTTCTAAGAGTTTTCGACCGTCATGGTGAAAGAAACTCACGTCATAAAGCTCGTTTGAAATTCTTGATTGCTAAAATTGGTTTCGAAGCATTCATGCAACTCGTTGAAGAAGAAAAACTTTCGTTGAAAGTAAAAACGTATAAAATAAATACTGAAAAATCAGAATCTGAAACAGGAATCGAATCAGCAATCAATACGAAAGATAGCGTAGAATTTCAAAATTGGTTTAAAACTAACGCTTTTGCCCAAAAACAAGCAGGTTACTACGGTGTTTTTGTGAGAGTTCCGTTAGGAAATATTTCAAGTACTGTTTCTCGTAGTTTAATCGAAAAACTTGCTGGTTTGGTGGCTGACGACGTTCGTGTAACTGTAAACCAAGGTTTATTGCTTCGTTTTGTAAAAGCTGAAAATCTCGTTGCTGTATTTGATATTCTAAGCGAGCATAATTTAGCTGCTCCAGGGGCAAATAGCATTGTAAATATTACTGCTTGCCCAGGAACAGATACTTGTAATCTGGCTATATCTGATAGCACAAGTATTTCGCTTGAATTGGAAAAAGTAATGAAAGAAGATTTTCCTGAATTGATTGAGGAAAATAACATGCAAATCAAAATTTCGGGTTGTATGAACGCTTGTGGTCAGCACAGTATGGCTCACATCGGATTTCATGGTAGCTCATTAAAATCGGCAGGAAAAGTTTTACCAGCTTTGCAAGTATTACTTGGCGGAGGTACAACTGGAAATGGTGGTGGAAGAATTGCTGATAAAGTAATAAAAATTCCGAGCAAAAGAGGGCCACAATTACTTCGTACAGTCTTAAATGATTACGAAGCAAATGGTTTGGAAGGAGAATATTTCAATGACTACTATGACCGTCAAGGCGAAAAATACTTCTATACTTTATTGAAGCCTTTAGCTGATTTGACAACTTTAGTTGATACAGATTTTGTTGATTGGGGCCGTGATGAAATTTTCCAAACCGAAATTGGAGTTGGCGAATGTGCCAGTGTAATCATTGACTTAGTTGCTACACTTTTCTACGAATCAGAAGAAAAAATCGAGTGGGCAAAAGAAGCCTTCAATGAAAACCGCATCGCTGATGCCATTTACTATGCGTATCAATCTCAAGTAAACACTGCCAAAGCATTATTGCTTGATAAAAATATTAATTGCAGCACGCAACACGGGATTATTTCAGAATTCGACAAGCACTTTGAAAGCGAATTTGGTGGAAATATAAAAGAGCAAATTTTGCAAATCAACAAAAATGAACCAAGCAACGATTTTGCTTTAGATTATATCTCTACTTCG
>JACCDQ010792630.1_pt1 | contig 19290 bp, 17 predicted proteins | sample 7446031 | NCBI WGS metagenome assembly JACCDQ01 (sample SAMN15323442, study PRJNA562643) | freshwater metagenome | isolation source: river surface water | place: USA:Blue River Watershed | collected 2017-08-17
AAAATAAGTTTTTATGGAATGATTGTGCTAAATCTTGCTCAATATTATTGCTTGGATTTACTTCTTCAAAAACTCCGATATTTTTATTGATTCGCTGCTGAGTTCGGGGGCTAAATCCTTGTTTATAAGGTAGTTGTAAGCAATGTTTTAAAACTTTATTCGGTGGAATATCGGCCGTAAATTCATCAAAAGCAAGAAAGAATCGTTCTTGTCGAATTGGATTTCGACGAAGGTTTTTAGCAATTAGAATTTTGCCTTTGATGAAAGTTTCGTTGGCTTCTTGACGTTCAAAATTTCTTCCTAAACCTTGCGAAAGCAGTTTTTCGAGTTCATCTAAAAATACATTCACAAAAATCTCAAAAAGTGGTAAATGCGAAGTTTCAAGATGAGAATTTGATAATGATTGATAAGGAGAATTGGGTAAAACTCGTAGCATTTTCAAAAGCATTTTGCGTGCTTCTTTTGGCGAATTTGCCGTTGATTTGGGCAGAATTTCAATCTGCTTGCCATCGGGAGTTTGAAGTAAGCCTACATAATTTTTAAGCCTGATTTGTTCTTTGCCTTTTTGGGTTTGGTAACTCAGCAGTAAATCACTCGCTCCCGAAAACGCAATATTTTTGAGGTGTAGAAACGTTCGGTCAGAAACAAAAATCTCCGAAAATGTATCATCAACCAAGTCATAATCGCTTGCTTTTTTGATGATTCCAAATTCGGAGATTGTTTGAGGCATAATTATAGTTTACAGTTGGCAGACGATGGTCGATAGTTTTTAGTTCGGCAAAAATAATCAAAAATCTGTGGTCTATCGACTATTGACTGTGGTCTAAGAAACTATTTAACCACCTTAATAACTCCCTGCATTAATGTGTAATGCCCTGGGTATGTACACACAAATGTATAATCGCCTGGGGTGCTTGGTGCTACAAAATAGATAGTTTCTTGGCTTTCGGGTTGCATTAAACCCGTATGGAAAAGTACTTCATCTAAATCAGGAACATAAGCTTTTGCTTCGCCATCAAGGTCCATTTTAAATGCTGCTTCGCCAACTTTAGCAACCGTTTTTGGCTTTACGATAACCAAATTATGTAGCATATCATCGTTGTTATTGAAAATCAAACGAATCTTGCTGCCTGCTATTACTTGGAATTTCGTAACATCAAATTTCAAACCTGGTTTTGTTCCTACCGAAAGCGTTTGGTCAACTTTTCCGCCCCAATCGGCTGGCATTTCGTTGACTCGTTTGGCCGAAACCACATTTACTGGTTTCGACATTCCCGACATATTATGCCCTTCGTGTGCCATCGCTTCGGCTTTTTTCTCAACTACGGCGTATTTAGTTAAGTCGAGTGGGGCCGCTGAAGTATTGATATTATTGAGTGTATAGTAACCAAATGCGTGCAAAAGCGGACGGTCATCGGTGTTTTTTAACCCTTCGAGTCTGATTTCGTGAATGTATCCCAAACGTAGCGAATCAATCGCCAAACGTACACTCATGCCATCTTCTGCCACTTGTATTCCTTTGATTTTAAGGTTCTTAGCATTGATAATCGGGCTGCCGTAATTGTGGTGGTATTTGTAAGTAAAGCTATTGATTTTGTATGATTCGAGTGCTTTGGCGGTTTCTTTATTGACGGGTTGCGTAAATTCAATCAAGAAACCATCCGACATAGATTTTACGCTTTTCATCTCGAAAGGCGTTTTGCCTGTCCATTCTAAGCGTTGTAAACCAAACTCATCTTTACCAGTCGAAGACCAGCCACGGCTTGTCATTCCCACAAACATCGAGGCATCAAGTCCCCAACGCATACGCAATATACCCGACTGAAACCCTTCTCTAAACGGAAAACAAATGCCTTGATATTTTCCATCAACTTTCTCCAGATATACACGCATAATTTTGCTGTGTCCTTGGTCGCCAACAAATAATTGTCCTTCAAAAGGTCCAAACTTTCCACCAAAAGTATCTTCAATGACATCAGCTGTTGAAATTCCCATTAACGTATGCGGAAACCAAACTGCTGGCACTTTAATACTCGGAAAACGCTTCGCAACTTCATAAAGCGGCTCACCCGTATCTGGTACATCCGAAGGCTTAATACTTAGTGGAGACCCTTCTTCCGATGTCCAACGTAAACCCATCGGATTTCCTGCAAAATCGCCTTTTTCGAGGTGTGTCATGCGGCCAGAACCAACCCAATCTCCTTGATTTTCGGTGTAAAAAATATCACCATTTTTTAAAGCACCAAAACCAGCAGGCGAGCGTAAGCCAGTTGCCCACGGAGTCATTTTGCCCTCGGGTGAAACTTTTAGCATCCAACCTCTCCATTTTACTAAACTCACACCTTTGCCTTGCCAGCCAAGATTTAATGTATAAATCATGTCATTATCAGGTAAAACTACTGGGCCATAAGAATATTCGTGGTAGTTTCCCGAAAGCGGAAATTTTTGGAAGGCTTCGTATTCATCGGCAACTTCATCGCCATTAGTATCTTTCAAAATAGTCACTTCACCACGCTGAGTTGCCCACAAATTACCCTTGATATAAGCTAAACCCAAAGATTCGTGTAAACCTGAAGCAAAACGCTTGTAAGTTGGTGGAGTACCATTTTTCATATACGGATTTGAAACCACCCAAACATCACCACGGCGAGTTGAAACCCCTAAACGACCATCGGGCATCACGGCCAAACCACCCACTTCGAGTTTTACGCCTTCGGGAACTGGCAACGTAACGATACGGTAGAAATCTTCTTCTACTAAAGGTCTATTCTGAGCAAAAGCTCCCAAATTGCCCAAAATGAGAAATAGAACTAATATTTTTTTCATTGTTTATGTCTTTTGCAATATTTCAAAAATAATATTTTACCACGAAACCGAATAAGAAACCACACTGCTTAAAGGCATGATTATTTCTTGTCCAGTTTTTGAATTACGAATGATTGGCTTTGCTTTAGGGTCAACTAAAATATATTGATTATCAACTAAATAACGACCTTTTTCAATCATTGAGATAGATTTTCCTTCTGCTAATTTGCAATATAAATTTGCACCATTGCTGGCCGAAGTGGTCACTGAAATTCCTTCGTTTGTTGGCGTAATTTTTTGTAAAATTTCTGTTCCGTTTAAAGAAAATTTATAAGTTGGTAATCCTTCCGTATCAAGCGAATAGCTTTTGAAAACCAATGTTTTGTATGCATCCAACGAATCAGGCATTGGAGCGTTTGCATCTGCCAAAACAGCCACCGAAGGCTTTCCCGAAAACTTTGTTTTTACGCCTTTGGCTTCTAATAATTGTGGTTCTCCACGTTCATGGAACATTTCAGTTACATCGGCAAAATCACCACGCCAAGCATAAAGCAATGCGGCTTGGTCTAAATCATAGGCATAGTGTGAACCTTTCGGGCTACCAATCGAAATAGCGTGTGTGCGTTTTTGACCGTCAAACATTACAAATGAACGAACCATTTCTACATCATTTTTAGGTTGAATATCAATCTCACCAACGGCTTGTGGGGTTGGTAATGAGGTTTCGGCGTGAAGGGCATACGGTCTTATTTCTGGCCCAGCGGCAAAAAGTCCGAGTTCGGCTTTCCACCAAACTTTTATGTATTTCATTTCTATCGAATGTTTGCCTTTCTTCAAATCCAAATAAGCAATTCGGGGCTTACGGTAACTTTCATCAGCCATTGGTAAAATTTCTTTTCCATCAACCATTAAGGAAGATTTTCCTGCACAATCAGCTATCAGCGAATAGCTACCGTCTTTTTCAACTTCTAAATTTCCCTTAAAAACTAACAAGAAACGATTAAGTCCAACACCATAATCTTTGGTTAGTTCGGTGGCTTTTCCTGCATCGGTTGGCGTTTCTTTCTTTTTTGCAAACTGTTTGTCCCAATCAAATGTTTCGTAAAGCTCGTAGCTCAAATCACTCAATTTCAATGGTTTTTCGTTATTATATTTCAAATACTCGAAGTCTTTTACGGCTACACTTCCTGATTTGTTTTCAAATACAATCGGGCCTTCATTTTTGCCTTCCGACGCTAAAATGTAGCCTTGATGAATCAAAACATCATTCAAAACTACTTTTTCGAGCGTAATGGCGTTGCCAAACGAAGCCTCTGAAAACGTCAGTTCGAGTGTTTGCCAAAGGCCCGCCGTTCTTCCAGCATTCTGATTGGGTAGTTTTACACCGCCATCTTTCAATAAGATTGTTCCGCTTGGGCGAAGGTTGCTCAAAACGATAGCGTGTTTACCTTGAATGTAGAAAATTGCTTCGCTGTTATTGCCCAGCATAAACTCAAATCTTACTTTGGCATCGGCTGTGGTGAGTTTTGAGGTCATTTTGCCCGCAGTGTTAGCAAACAAAAATTTACTACCAGCCATAAAAGAAGCTTTTTTCTTAAAAGGATTATCAACGGATTCGACTTGTTTCCAATTACCTAATTCCCAATCGTTGAGAGGCAATTTATTCATCGAAAAACCTTGTGCATAGCTTTGCAAAGAAGCACAAAACAGCATAAAAAATGCTAAAAAACGTAGGTACATAGTCAGATTGATTAGATATTAAGCAAAATTATAGATTAAGTGTAGATTTAACAATTATTATTAATCAAAGTTTTTCTGTCAGTCCGAAAAGTGTTTTGTAAATTTGTCGTGAAAACGAACTGCCAATAGATGCAGCTATAAAGTTAATTGTTTTCTTAAATCATATACACTAAAATTTAAACTGACTTTCAAATAAAATATAATCATTACATGACCAAACCAACACTTCTTATTTTAGCCGCAGGAATGGGCAGCCGCTACGGTGGTATCAAACAACTGGATAAATTCGGACCAAATGGCGAAACTATCATTGATTATTCTCTTCACGATGCCATCAAAGCAGGTTTTGGGAAAATCGTTTTTATTATCAGAGAAGAATTAAAAGCAGATTTTGAAGAAATATTCGGGCCAAAATTGGCTGGAAAAATCGACTATGATTTTGCGATTCAAGGCGTACAAAAATACGTAGCTCCCGAACTCGGAACGGTAGAACGCACCAAACCTTGGGGAACTGGCCACGCAGTGCTTTGTGCTTGGGAGCAAACCAGCACACCATTTGCAGTAATCAACGCCGATGATTTTTATGGCTACGAGGGTTTCAAAATCATGGCTGATTTCTTGACTAATAATACCGATGAAACTTGCCACGCAATGGTGGGTTATCAAATTAAGAATACGTTGTCAGAAAATGGTTCGGTTTCGAGAGGGGTTTGTGAGGTTGACGAAAATGGGTATTTAGAAGTAGTAACTGAGCGTACGAAAATTTATCGCCAAGCGGATAATTCTATTGTATTTGAAGAGGGTGACGTTTTGACGACTTTACCAGAAAATACACCAGTTTCGATGAATTTTTGGGGTTTTATGCCAAATGTATTCCCTGTAATTAATGAAATGTTTAAGGAATATTCGGTAAAAAATATCGACTCGCCCAAAGCTGAGTTTTATATTCCGACCGTAATGACTTATTTAATTCAGAATGGTTTAGGAAAATGTAAGGTGTTCTCGAACGAATCAGAGTGGTTTGGCGTAACATACCCAGAAGATAAGCCAACTGTAATGGAAGCTTTACAGAAATTATCTGGACTTTACTAATAATTGTAGAGCAGGTTTCTAACCTGCTTTTTTTTGCTTTATATTTTGACAGGTTGCAAGCCTGTTCTACAAATTATGCAAGTTTCTTACAGAAAAGCTACGCTCGCTGACCTCGATGAATTGGTGCGTCTCCGCATCGAATTCTTACGTGAAGTTCAACCTGCCGAGACACACCAGTACAGCGAAGAGCAACTTAGAGGCTCTCTGCGTGATTATTTATCAAGAGCGATGCAAGCCGATGAGTTTGTAGCATGGCTGGCCATTTACGATGCTGAAATCGTAGCTACAAGTGGCTTGTGTTTTTTCCAGATTACTCCTGGATTTACGCTTATAGATGGCAAAATTGCCTATATTTTAAATATTTATACGTTACGTCAATGGAGGGGCAAGGGTGTGGGGAAGACGGTCTTTAATTATATTCTGCAAGAAGCTATTAATCGTGGTTATAAGAGGATTTCGCTACATGCTTCGGACGATGGCCGACCTGTCTATGAAAAATTTGGGTTTCGCCTTACGAGCGACGAAATGGAACTTCGATTACCTTAGAGTGTTACATCGGCGTTCCAAAAATTTGTACGATTTTGGAGCGTCGTTGTGATGTCCATAATTTCTAAATAATAATTTGACTGATAAGTTAGATTTAAATTGCTTTTAGCCATAAAAATTTTGGCATAATCTTCTTTTTCTTGTTGAGCAACCAAAGTATTGATTTCGTGCAATACTTCATCCATTGAGTTTAAGGTTGTTTTTGCAGCAGACTTCATTTTTCTTGTTTCCGTTTGTTAGAATAGTACAATTTTTATTTCACTCGTAAATTGGTCAGCCTTAACAAAATCTATGCCACTGTTATAAACAAAGTAGCTTTGCTACCGCTGAATAATTTATTTCTTTTTTTTGTTAAAATTACAGAGTTTTAAAGAGATTATTAAATGAATAAATCAAATTTCTTAAAAAATCTTATCAAGAGGTAACAAATCTCGGAATTCATATTGAATGGCAAAAAATCTTACTAAAATTCAATACTTTTCTTAATTAAATGCTGCTTAAAAAGCCTATCTATCAGGTAGATAAAAGCTTATTTCATTGGCATAAATTAGATTTGGTACGATTATTTCATTATAAAATGTGGGACATCGTAATGGTCACTCCAACCCCTCCATTAGCGAGAATTCATGCTTTCCTAATAACTAAGTACAAATACTCGTTTGTGGGGGGTGTTGGAAGTGATTTTTTGGGTTACAGTATATTTTTAGTAAATCTATTGGGCGAAAAAACTTCCGAAATGATTGAGTAAATACTCTTCATAGCTTTATTTCTTCTCAGTAGTATTTATAAGAAAAATACAATTTAATAATAATTATGTGTTTTCAAAAAGGGGGACATCGAATGGGCTTCTATACAAATTTAGAGAACACTCGGTAATTTAGTTTAATTCAAAAAGGTCTCACTCAATTTATGTTTTCAATAGCAATTATTTTATAATAACGATATTCACTCAATAGCAATTGTCAGTAAAAATGGGGTTGGTCTTCAGCTCCATTTTTCTTTTTTTGAGCATTTATTATTTTGACTTCATATACGTCAATCCGTCACATTTCGGTTTTCCTGCAAAGCATTTTTTATTTTATTTCCTCAAAAAAACCTTTTTTATAATTTTATAATTACTTGAAAGTATGTGCTTTATAACAAAATGTATGTGTTTAATATTTTTTTGATTTTTAACGAAAAATTAGATTTCAGTTAAAATTTGGTGCTAAAATTCAAACCTTTTGTTTGAATTGAAATATCCTTGTATCTTGCCATATCAACATTATTCATATACCTACATGGAATCCATTGGACAATTTTTTAGTAGTATAGCTTGGTGGGCTTATATTATTGCCTTTTTAGTCATACTTTTTATCAGAGATATTCTACAAAAGAAACATACCATTCAGCATAATTTCCCTGTTATTGGGCATTTACGTTATTTTATCGAGAGTGTAGGTCCAGAATTGCGGCAGTACATAGTAGCTAATAATCGAGAAGAATTGCCCTTCAATCGTCGTCAACGTTCTTGGATATATGCATCCTCTAAAAAAGAAAATAATTTTCAAGGTTTTGGTACTGACCAAGATATGTATAGTGCGGGCTATAATTTCATAAAACCAGCTTTACTACCCTACAAACTACCAAAAGGACATCCCAATCTCGAAAACCCGTATATCTGTCCGTCCGCAAAAGTGGTGGGTGAATACCATAATCGTAAGAAGCCTTTTTTGCCAAAATCAGTAGTCAATATTTCAGGAATGAGCTACGGTTCGCTTTCGGCTACGGCCATTGATTCGATGAATAAGGGAGCCGCAAAGTTTGGTTGCTACCATAATACGGGAGAAGGGGGGCTTTCGCCCTACCATAAAAATGGGGCTGATGTGGTGCTAAATATCGGAACGGCATATTTTGGTATCCGAGATGACGATGGCAATTTTGTGTTAGATAAATTGGTGAGGTTATGCCAAGATAACCCTTGTATTAAGATGATTGAACTCAAACTTTCGCAGGGTGCCAAACCAGGGAAAGGTGGGGTTCTGCCAGCATCAAAACTTACTAAAGAATTGGCCGAGATTCGGCATGTGCCGATGGGGAAAGACGTGATTTCGCCTGCTTATCATAGTGCGTTTTCTGACATCAAAGAAATGATTGATTTCATTGAGTTGATGGCCAATGCTACTGGGCTGCCAGTTGGTATAAAGTCGGCGGTAGGAAAACTTGAAATGTGGGAAGAGCTGGCAGATTTGATGAAAAAGACTGGCAAAGGCCCTGATTTTATTACGATTGATGGAGGAGAAGGTGGTACGGGGGCTGCTCCACCAAGTTTTGCCGACCACGTTTCGTTGCCATTTGTGTATGCTTTTTCATCGGTATATCGTATTTTTCAGAAAAGAGAATTGAATGATAAAATTACGTTTATCGGTTCAGGGAAATTGGGTTTGCCAGATACAGCAATTATGGCTTTTTCGATGGGAGTTGATGTGATAAACGTTGGGCGTGAATCAATGTTGTCGATTGGGTGTATTCAAGCACAGGTTTGTCATACGAATCGTTGTCCGAGTGGTGTTGCTACTCAAAATAAGTGGCTACAGGGTGGTATTGACCCTACTTTGAAAAGCGAACGTTTTTATAATTATGTAAAGACCTTGACAAAAGAAATTTTGGATATTTGCCATGCTTGTGGATACGAGCATCCAAGCCAGTTTATGATGGATGATGTTGATGTGGCAATGGGCGATAACAATCGTACGCAATCGTTACGGACGACGTATCAATATCAGAAAACCCCTGTAAAGTTTGAAGGTTTGAAAAAAATATTGGAAAGCCCGTATTTGGGCGGAAAAAACTAATATCAGCTTCAATAAAAAAAGGAAAGCAGTTTTTTTTGAAAAACTGCTTTTTTTTGTACAAAGTATTTTGGGATTCTATATTATCTTTTTGGGATAAGAGGAAAAACTGTATGAATAGTAATAGAAAATTTCTAAAAAAATAGAAAAGCAAGAATCAAGCGGCTCTTGCTTTTACTCTCGTCAAACTGCTGTTGATTATTAAAACCACCACCTTATCAAATGGAAAAATGGTAGTTTTAACTTATGCCTTACACGCATTAATGGCTACTATTACTGCAAAGATTGATACAAAGAGAAGTTCGTCGAGATGTTCGTAGAATAATTTTTTCATGGTTTTTTTGCTTTTTTATAATGATTCAAATTATCATTAAAAGGTTGAAAACACACTGAAATTTATTTTTCATAAACAAAGAACTACCTATATCTTTCTTTCTATATAATATATGCCTTTTACTATTTTATGTGCAAATGGCAGTATTTTCATGGCTATATTTTCTTGTGCTTTAAGATGATACAAATTTCGTAAAATGGATGCTACAGCACAATACCCCAGTTTTGGTATTTTTCCAAAACTTATATCCGTACCAGTACGTATATTTGTATTTTTCTAATATGTAATTAGATTAATTTGTGCTCAACGGCATACTTGATAAGCCCTACAATGGTCTTTGTATTGGTTTTTCGGTAGATATTTTTTCGGTGAGTTTCGACGGTACGCTCTGAGATACAGAGTTTATCGGCAATTTCAGCATTGGAGAATTCTTGGGCAATGAGTTTTACAATTTCAATTTCTCGGTCGGTGAGGTGATAGGTTTCTTCTTCGCTTTTATTTGATAAGCTTCGTAGAATTTCGTTGGATACTTCTCGGCTAAAGTAGATGTTGCCTTGGGCAATAGTTTTGATGGCTTCAATGAGCTCGTCACGACCTATGGTTTTGATTATAAAACCCGAAATTCCTGCATCAATTAAATCATGAACGATAGATACATCGTATGACACAGAAAGTGCTAATATCTTTATGTTGGGAAATTTTTTCTTTACTTTTTGAGTGAGTTCCATGCCCGTCATTTTGGGCATATATAGGTCGGTTAGTACAATATCAACAGGGTTATCGTTCAGAAAATTTAATGCAGAGTTACCATCAGAGCATTTCCCGATTACCTTAAAATCTCCTACACCATGTAGCATAGCTTCAATGCCATCCAGTAAAATTTGGTGGTCATCAACAATTAAAATCTGTAACTTACTACCTGACATCAGTTTAAATTCAAGGGAATTTCAATCACAACACTTGTGCCTCTTCCTATTGAAGAATCAAAATTAACATTTCCGTTTAGATATTCGACACGAGTGGCAATGTTTTTTAGGCCAATACCATGATTTTCTGTGTTAGCGGTATCAAATCCACGACCATCGTCTTCTATGATAAGAATGAGTTCGTCATCATGCCGAACAAGTTCGATGTTTACTCTCTTAGCTTCGGCATGCCTAATAATATTACTGATAATTTCCTGAATAATACGATATAACATTAATTCTATCTTTTCATCGAATCGTTCTTTGAAACCCACGATTTGCAGTTCTATTTCAAGTTTTCCTGCAGCATTTACTTTATTTGTAAACTGCTTTAGGGCCGAGCTTAATCCAAATTTGGTTAATGAGCTTGGCATCATATTATGTGAGATTTCTCTAATTTCTTTGATACTATCTTCAAGTAAATCGAGAGAGCTATGTATCTCAGGTGATTCGATTCTTTTTTGTGACATAAAGTTGCCAAGCGTCATCCGAGCTGCTGCCAACGTTTGGCCTATCCCATCGTGGAGGTCACGGGCAATACGAATGCGTTCTCTTTCTTCGGCTTCCAAAACAGCCTGAGTACGCTGTTGTTGAACAAGGTTTTTTTCAATTAATAGTTTTTCACTAATGTTTTGCATAAGCTTTACACGATAGGCAAGCAAAGCACTCAATGCAATGATTTCAGCTAAAAAAGCAATAACAAAGAAGTCGATTCCTGCCAAATAGCTACCTGGAACGAATTCATAAATGCTCAAGCCAGAATAAAAGACCACAAAAAATACGGGTAGATTTGCTAAAAGATAGTAAGTTGCGTCTTTCTTGTAATGATTAATATAGATGCAGTAAAGTGTAGTCCCAAAAACAAAGAAAGGGGTAATTGAAAATTGTATACTAACAAGAAACGTAATAGCCGTGGTATAGTTATTAAATAAGAAATTATTAAAAACGATATTATCTACAAAGCTGGTAATGATAAGCAGACTAAATGAAATGATAAAAAAATTGCTGTACCATTGAAATAGCTGGTTTTTTAATAAGTCCCAACGTAAATAACTTCTGATAAAAAGTATATTGGTAATCATCAGAAACATTGCCGCAACATATCTTACTTTATCACCTTCAATACCAAAACTTCCATCTCCATAAAATCTAATAAAGTATCCTTGCATTGTGTATATGAAGCAAAGGGCTGTAAATACATAGATGCCGTAATATAGATAGAGTTTTTCGTTGAAAACCAGTGATAAAAGCACTGAAACAAAAAAAACAAATAAGAAAATGCCAGAAATAAAGCCCCAATCAAAGTGGTCATTGGTTGGGAAATAGTAATCGAAATGGTTTTTTTCCCAAATAGTAAGAGGGAAAGATATAGACCCAAAGTTTTTACGAAGTTTTATATAGTAGGTTATTTCTTGACGAGGTTGTAGAGTAGTAGGAAATATAAAGTCACGGTGTTTAACCCGTCTATTTTGTTGAGGGGTTTTCCAGTTGAGTGTTTGATAGTCAATTACTTGTTTTTTTTCTACAACATAAAACTCTACATTATCGTAAAGAGAAATATGTAAGTGTACCAATAAATCTTGAATCATATTGGTTGAATTTCTCATTTCGATTCTAAACCAATAAGGACTACCTCCTGCCCAATAGGTAGGCACGCTACCTTTGGCTTTTTTAAACTGATAAATCTGCGGAAAATTAATTAGTTTTTCAATCGAATATGATTCTGTAAGCTCAGGTAAATAATGTATTCCCTTTGGTAAATCGAGTTGTCGCCAAGTACCATCATACAAAATTACATCTCCTTGACTTTTATCTTGAGCCACAAGACGAAGGCTTATTAATAGCAGTAATAAGGAGATAAATTTTAGTTTCATGGTTAATTAACGAAAAAAAACTTGTGGCATACCAAATGAATTAAGATATGCCACAAAGAGCTTATATATCAATAAAAGAATATATACGAAACGATAATAGCCGTGATAACTCCAGCCAAATCGGCCAAAAGCCCTGCCACGAGCGTATAACGAGTATTTTTGATATTGACCGAGCCAAAATAAAGGGCCAATACGTATAAAATAGTATCTGAGCAAGCCTGAAATACACATGATAAACGCCCAACGAATGAGTCAGCTCCAAAGGTTTTCATCGAGTCAATCATCATGGCTCTTGAGCCGCTTCCGCTCAGTGGGTGCATGAGAGCAGTTGGTAGGGCATCAGTAAAGTCGGTATTCATACCTGTTAAACTAAAAACCCACTTCAGAGCATCTACGATATAGGTCAATGCTCCCGAATTACGAAACGCCCCAATAGCCACCAAAAGTCCCACCAAGTAGGGAAGCACTTTTATGGATGTTTCAAAGCCCATTTTTGCTCCTTCAATAAAGGCAGGAAAAATATTCACTTTTTTATAGACCGCACCACCTACAAAACCTATAATAAAAACAAACAAAATCATGTTGCTTACCACCTTCGAGGTTACTTCGATTTCTTCTTTTGGTAAACGAGAAAAATACCAAAGGACGAAGCCAATAAAGCCAGTAAGTCCCAAAAGCCACGAAAGCAAGGTCTTGTCAAAGAAATTGATACGTTGTTTGATTCCCACAAAAAGCATACCTGTAAGCGTAGCTACATACACAGAAATCAACGCTGGAATAAAAATATCGGCAGGGTCAGCGGCATTGTAGATGGCACGTTGGGCCATAATGCTCAGCGGAATAAGCACAGGCCCCGCACTGTGCAGCACCATGAACATAATCTGGGCATTTGAGGCAGTATCTTTGCTCGGATTCAATTCTTGCAGACTCTGCATGGCACTTAACCCAAATGGAGTAGCGGCATTGTCGAGGCCAAGCATATTGGCCGAAAAATTCATAATCATTTGGCCATTGGCTGGGTGGTCTTTTGGAACCTCGGGGAAAAGTTTGCTAAAAAACGGAGAAATGATACGTGCCATGCGACGAATAACTCCTGCTTCTTCACCAATTTTCAGAATACCCAAGAAGAAGGTCATGACACCTGCCAGTGGCAAGGCGATATCCATAACGGCGATTTTCGATGAATCAAACATTCCTTCAATAATAATTTTAAAAATCTCAGTATCGCCCAAAAAGATGAGTTTGAATAATGCAACGACAAATGCAATCAGAAAAAAAGCTACCCAAATATAGTTTAATGCCATAAATTTGACGGTTTAAGTTTAGATTTGTGGCTAATTTAAGGATAAACCACGGTTTTTCGATTTTTTTACCACAAATTTGATTCGACAATAGCGAAATTTTCATCTAAAATGATGCCTATCAATAGAGTTGTAATAGTATATATGTTATTGTTAATTGGGTTGTGGGGGTGCCAATCAAAGAAACACGACGACACAAAAAAAGTTGATAGCATAGTTTTAAAAAAGGACACAGTTGTAATTAAACCAAAGAATAGTATTCCCGAGGTTGAGAAACGAATGATTGAACAGGGTTTAGTTGATATTCAGACTCTTGATTCGACAATCATGGTTGAGTTGAAATATTCTACGACTGATAATTTTGTAAAAACCGATGTTTACGGCGATTTAACCCGTGCTTATTTACAACCCAAAGCCGCCGAAATGCTCGTGAAAGCCAGTAAGGCACTGCAAGAAAAATACCCCAATTATAGATTGTTGGTTTACGATGCCGCTCGCCCGCTTACTGTTCAGCATACACTTTGGAACTTATTAGATACGATTCCACCAAAAAAACGAGAAGATTTTGTAGCAAGTCCCGCTATTGCCTCAATACATAATTTTGGTTCAGCAGTTGACCTTACCGTTTATGACCTGACAACAAAACAGCCACTTGATATGGGTACTAAGTACGATTTTTTTGGCGATTTGGCTTATCCTCGTTTAGAATATAAAATGCTTAAAGACGGGAAGTTGAGCAAACAACAACTGGCCAATCGAATTGTATTGCGTGAAGCGATGGCGAGTGTAGGATACATGAGAATAGAAAGTGAATGGTGGCATTTCAATGCAATCTCACGAGCAAGAGCTAAAATTTTGTATAAAATTGTGGAGTAAAGTAAAAGTCCACGGTCAATAGTTAGCGGTCAACAGTAGTTTTAAATGCTTTTAGTCAACAAATTGAAAGCTCTTTAAAAGTAAAAAGCAACTATCCAGAAGACAGTTGCTTTATTAATCACCTAACCACTAAAAAGTATTATGAAAAGAGTATAATACCAATAATCCTTATATAAAATGCCCTAAAAGCACTTAATTATGACTTCTTATAAAAATCAAATTTCTCGATAACTGACTTTATTTTTCTCCGAGAAATTTCTATATTTTTCCCTCCATCAAACGCTATCGCACTACAGCTTGCTTGAATATTTAAACTTTTCGCATAAAGAATATTTACCAAATGTGACTTGTGTACCCTAATGAAGTAACTGTCATCTAAAATTCCCTCGTAATGCTTCAAGGTTCTGGCCGAAATGTATTTTTTATTTTGCGTATGTACGACTGTATAATTGCAGTCGCCTTCAAGCCTGACAATTTTTTCTATGGGTATATTTACAAACTTATTAGAGCAATGTAATTTTATTTGTCTCTTTTTTAGTTTGTCGTTTTTAGCTACTATGCAGTTTGATGTATGGTCTAAATTCTTCATGGTTTTCAGAGTTTTGTTTCAACAAACATAACTCCTAATCGACACAAATCAAGGTTACGTAAAAATACGTAAGTCTTATAAAGATTTGATTGTCAGTTTTTTATGTGGATTAAAAAATAAATAATGCGTAAAAATCCCTAATGAAATAAGTATTTCTACGGGTATTCTTTTTAGTATTTACGATGTAAAAATATGGGAGAATCTGACATTATTTATATCTTTGCACATAAATTTATTAAACGGTACTCGGGTGTTAGATAAGATTCAAGAATTATTAGGCGAAGTTGATGCTGTTGTGGTCAATAGCAAAGATGACTTAGAAAAATTTCGGATTAAATATATTAGCCGAAAAGGAATTCTCAATGACCTTTTTGATGAGTTTAAAACGGTGGCCAATGAGCAGAAACGTGCGGTTGGACAAGAACTCAACAAACTCAAAAACCTTGCTGAGCAAAAACTAAGAGATTTTACGGAAGCTCTTGAGCAAAACGCTGGCGACTCAAAGGCAAGTGGCCTTGATTTGACATTGCCCGTTGCTCCGAATTTTGCTGGGTCGATTCACCCGCTGACACTTACTCGTCAGCGAGTACTGGAGATTTTCGCTCGAATGGGCTTTAATCACGAAGACGGCCCTGAGGTTGAAACCGACTGGTATAATTTTACGGCATTGAACTTCCCAGAAGACCATCCTGCCCGTGAGATGCAAGATACGTTTTTCGTAGAAAAGAAAGACGTGCAAAAAGATGATGTGTTGCTTCGTACGCATACATCAAATGTACAGGTGCGTTTGATGGAACACAAAAAGCCACCGATTCGCTCATTGATGATTGGGCGTGTGTACCGTAATGAAGCTATTTCGGCTCGTGCTCACTGCCAGTTTCACCAAATTGAAGGGCTGTATGTAGATAAGAAAGTAAGTTTTAAAGACTTAAAAGATACATTATATCATTTTGCCAAAGAGATGTTCGACAAAGACACGAAGATTCGTCTGCGTCCGAGCTATTTCCCTTTTACTGAGCCAAGTGCCGAGATTGATATTTCGTGCTTTATCTGTAAAGGTTCGGGGTGTAATATCTGTAAACATTCGGGTTGGGTAGAAATTGCTGGTTCGGGAATGGTTGACCCTAATGTGTTAGAAAATAGTGGTATTGATTCGGAAGAATATACGGGTTTTGCCTTCGGAATGGGAATTGAGCGTATTACGATGCTTCGCTATGGAGTGAGAGATTTACGCCTTTTCTTTGAAAATGATGTAAGATTTTTACGACAGTTTGAGGGAGCGTAAGACACCCCCCGCCGAATCGTCGGACCGTCCCTAAAGGGGAGTTTCAGTTTCTGCGTAAAAAAACGGAGTGTTTCAATTAATTGAGACACTCCGTTTTTGTTTTAGCTCCCCTTTAGGAGCGGGAGGGCTGCTTACTCACAAAATCCCAGCAAATGATTCCAACTGTAACCGAGATATTAAGCGAATGTTTTGTGCCGAATTGTGGAATTTCTAAACAATTATTGGCTGTTTCTACCACTTCCTGATTGACTCCAAAAACTTCATTACCAAATACAAAAGCATATTTTTGATTAGATTCTGGATGAAAATTATTGAGTTTTAAACTGTTTTCTACTTGCTCAACCGCCAAAACAACATAACCATTATCTTGTAATTCTTTTACTAAATCAACTACGTTTTCTCGGTATTCCCATGCAACCGACTCGGTAGAGCCAAGGGCAGTTTTTTCGATTTCTCGGTGTGGAGGCGTTGCCGTTATGCCACACAAATAAATTTTCTCTACCAAAAAGGCATCGGCTGTGCGGAATGCCGAGCCGACGTTATTCATGCTTCTGATATCATCAAGAATAATACAGAAATTATTTTTATTGGTTTCTTTAAAATCTTCAACCGACAAACGGTTCAGTTCTTCCATTTGGAGTTTTCTCATGCCTTACTTCTTCTTTTTTTGCAAAGTTATTAAAAACTGCTGATTTATGTCGGCAAGCAGACGTTTCGTTGGTTGAAAGTGGCCTTACTTTGTGTCAGAAAACAAAAACGAAGATGGATTTGATAATTTTTCTTGTGGTAGCAGCAATTAGTTTTGCAGGGTCGATTCATATTGGAGCAGTAAATTTGGCGGTTGTACAGGCAACATTAAATCGAAATATTTCTGCGGGAATTTTGGTAGCTTTTGGTGGAAGTATTCCCGAGTTTATTTACTCATTTATTGCCTTAAAAGGTGTCTTTTTCTTGAAAGATAACCAATTTTTATTATCGTGGCTCAATCTGCTTATTATTCCAGTTTTTTTGTTGATGGGTGTGGTTTATTTGTTTCAGAAAGAGTCAGGTAATGCAGATAAAATACCGTTGATGGGCAGAAATAAGCTTAATTTTCTGAAAGGATTTTCACTCGGAATGCTTAATCCCCAGTTATTACCGTTTTGGTTTTTTATGTTGATATTCTTGGGTAAATATTTTTCTATCAATGATTTATCGACAAAGTATGCTTTTGTTTTGGGTACTGGTATGGGAGCTTTTGCCATTTTGGCGTTGTTCGCCTATTTGGCTAATCAGTATAAATCATACATTAATCAATTACTGAGAAACTTTTCGGTAAATCGGCTGATGGGTTATCTATTTATTTCGTTGGCCTTAATGCAAATTATTAAGGTTTTTGCTTGAATTGGTCATTTTGCCGACAATTTGCTTGATTCTCGTCGGTTACCTTTGTTTCAATAAATCAAAAACATACTCCAATGAAAAAATTAAGCGTATTATTTGTACTAATCTCCTTTAACCTCTTTGCACAAGATGCCGTAAATCCTGCTCTTCGTCAGAAACATTTTTTAATTGAAAAAGGCGTAGCAATCAGCGGATATGACCCCGTAAGCTATTTTTCGGGAAAACCCCAAAAAGGCAAAATTGCTTATAATCAAACAGGAATTACGTACAAGTTTGCTTCGGCTGCCAACTTAGAAACATTTAAGAAGAATCCAGCTAAGTATGAGCCTGCATACGGCGGTTGGTGTGCGTATGCAATGGGAGCAAAGGGCGAAAAAGTAGAAGTTGACCCCGAAAATTATAAAATTGTCAACGGTAGTTTGAACCTATTTTACAAGAGCTTTTTCTCTAATACGCTCGATGAATGGAATAAAGATGAAACAAAACTAAAAAAACAAGCCGATGCTAATTGGCCAAAGCTTTACAAATAATTTAACCGTTAAACCTTCCTCAAAATGAAAATAGTACAGTTAGTGGCACGAATTATTGCTGCTGCGATTATGTTGCAGACACTTTATTTTAAATTTACGGCACATCCCGAAAGTGTTTATATTTTTTCAACGCTTGGCATTGAGCCTTTCGGACGTATCGGTTCGGGAATTGCTGAATTAATTGCGTCGATATTATTACTTATCCCAACTACCGCTTGGATGGGGGCAATCATGGGTTTGGGCGTAATGGCTGGGGCGATAGTTTCTCACCTCACAATCTTGGGCATAGATATAAGAAATGATGGCGGACAGTTGTTTTATATGGCTCTAATTACCTTTGGATGTTGCTTAGTTGTGGTAATTTACGAACGTGCTAAAATTATAACAATTATGAAGCATTTACTCAATAAAAGAACAAACTAATTGCTCAGAAAATTATGCGAATCCCCTTGTTTTTAGTCAAAGTTTTTAATTATGAATATTGGCCGTGGTGGTTGTTTTATCTGCCCATGACTCCCTACTGGATTTATCAGGCAATCAGAGCTAAGTCGTTGACTTTTTTTACGGCAGTAAACCCTGGGATTGAAGCAGGTGGTTTTTATGGTGAGCATAAGACCGAAATTATGAAACATATTTCGCCCGAATATTTGGTTAAAACGATATTTATTCCTTTAGGTACAGTATTCAACGAACTACCTAAGTTACTGATAAATAATGAATTACAGTATCCGATTATCGCAAAGCCCAATGTGGGTGAACGTGGTACTTCGGTTGCAAAAATACATTCGGAAGAAGAGCTTTGGCAGTATCATGAGTCGGCAAATGCGGATTATTTGATTCAAGAATTTATTACGTATCCGATTGAATTGGGTGTGCTTTTTAGTAGAATGCCCAATGAGAAAGTTGGCAAGGTCTCGTCGGTAACTTTGAAAGAGTTTTTGAGTGTTACGGGTGATGGAAAATCTACGATTGAGGAATTAGTTTTGCAAAATACTCGTGCGAGATTCCAGCTGGAAAATTTACAAAAAAAGCTCGGCGATAGAATGCAGGAAATAGTACCTTTGGGCGAAAATCGTTTACTCGAGCCAATCGGGAATCATTGTCGAGGAACCAAGTTTGTCAATGCCAATCATTTGATT
>JACCDQ011595890.1_pt1 | contig 19287 bp, 13 predicted proteins | sample 7446031 | NCBI WGS metagenome assembly JACCDQ01 (sample SAMN15323442, study PRJNA562643) | freshwater metagenome | isolation source: river surface water | place: USA:Blue River Watershed | collected 2017-08-17
GCTACAACCGTACCCGTTGCACGTCCAACCGTCGATGCTGTAACTTTAATCGAGTTCATACGGTCAGAACGCTCCAAAATTGCTTGTCCGACCACCTCATTTACATCGGCAATATCTTTCAATTTTACGATAGTATTTCTATTTGTACGAAGCGTTAATTCTCTGATATTTTCGATAGAACGTTTGTCTGATTTTTCGAGTGAAATATTGATTGGATATTCTTCACCTGCTTGTTTGAATTTCGATTGGTCGTTTCCTCTGAAAGCCAACTGAATTGCTCCACCCACTTCAGGTACACTCAAACCTGCTTGTGAAATTTTCTCACGGTTTAACTGAATCGAAATCTCTGTTTTAGGGCTTTTTGTACTAAACTCTACGTAGTCAGTTCCCGCTGTTTTTTTCACAACATCTTTCACTTCTTTTGCTACGGCCTTGATTTTATCCATGTCCACACCTTTGATGGCAATCTGAATCGGAGCTTCACTTCCACCTGTGATACTCACGGGGCGAATAACCACTTTTACCCCTGGAATTTTCGCTACCTCGTTTCTAATCATACTCCCAAAAGCATCGGTCGAAAGTTTACGTTTTTGTTTATCAACGAGCGTTACCGAAATTTCAGAAATATTTGAGTTTGAACTTCCCGAACCCATTGCACCCGTTTGTGTACCAATATTGGCAAAAACTTTCTCAACTTCTGGTTTTTGGAGAAGTAATTCTTCTACCTTTTTGGTCATGAGGTTGGTTTGTGCCAATGGCGTTTGCGGCGACATTTCAAGTTGAATCGCAAACTCACCACGGTCGCCCGAGCCAGCAAAGGCTGTTCCGATAAAGCCTGCTGGGAGTAGAGAAACCGAGCCAATAAATAGGGCTAAAATTACTATCAATACCCAACGTTTATGGTTCAAAGCCCAGCCAAGAGCCTTCCCGTAATCATTCTGCAAACCAACCAAGAAACGCTCAAAAGCAAGATTGATTCTTCCCCAAAGGCTATTTTTGCTTAAAATTTCAACTTTTCCCCATCTCGAAGCTAAAAGTGGTGTAAGTGTAAACGAAACCAATAAACTCATGAGTGTAGAAAATACCACCACCAACGAGAACTCACGCAAGATGTTTCCAATCAAACCACCACTCATTGACAAAGGTAAAAATACCACGACGTCAACTAAGGTAATGGCAAGAGCCGTAAAGCCAATTTCCTGACGACCTTCGATGGCCGCTTGAACTTTATTTCTGCCCATTTCGAGGTAACGATAGATATTCTCCAAAACCACGATACTATCATCGACCAAGATACCTACCACCAACGAAAGCCCCATCAAGGTCATGAGGTTGAGTGAAAAACCGAAGACGTACATCAAAATAAAAGTTGGAATCATGGCCGAAGGAATGGCCACCAACACAAACATGGAGCTACGGAAACTATGCAAAAAGAATAACATCACGGCCGCTACAATGATAATAGCTAAGAATAAATCATGCACAACGGCATCAGCCGAAGCGAGTGTATAAATCGATTGGTCGGCTGCAATATCGTAGTTAAAACCTTTAGAAGCATAGGCCGTTTTAATCTTTATCAAGGCTTCTTTTGTAGATTTACTCACATCTACGGCATTGGCATCGGCTTGTTTTACAATCTCGATACCGATACCTGCCTGACCGTTATTTCGGTTGAGCGTTTTTGCTTCGGTTTGTCCGTCGGTGATGATAGCAAGGTCTTTCAATAAAACTCGGCTACCGTCAACGTTTTGGCGAATAATCAAGTTACGTAATTCGTCAACTTTTACTAATTTGGCATCAAGTCTGATTGAAACACGGTTGTTTTCGCTCAAAACACTACCCGCAGGAAACGAACTATTGCTATTGGCAATCATCTGATTGACTTGTGCCGACGAAATATTATAGGCTTGTAGTTTCGTATTATCTAAATTTACTTGAATTTCACGCTCGCTTCCACCGATGAGTCTAACCGTACCTACACCCGCCACGTTTGATAAAACAGGCTTAATTTTTTGGTCGATTAAATCATATAATTCTGGCTCCGACATATTGGCTGAGGCACTGATACGAAGTACAGGAATCTCATCAGTATTGAAGCGATTCACCACAGGGTCATCGGCGTCATCGGGTAAGGTTGACTTGATTTGGTTGATTTTACGTTCTGCATCTCGTTGGGCATCAAGCGTATTAATGCCAGATTTGAGTTGAACCGTTACGATTGAAACCCCTTCTGATGAAATCGAAGAGATTTTATCAATACCCTCGATGGCCGAAATGGCTTCTTCGATGGGTTTTGTCACTACATTCTGAATCTCGTCAGAAGATGCACCACGATATACGGTTTGTACCATAATTACGTTGGCTTCAAACTTTGGCAATAAATTATAGTTTAATTGCTTGTAGCTAATGAAACCAAACAAAATCAAGGTCACAAAAAACACCGTAATGAGCAGTGGGCGTTTGATTGATATTTCGGTTATTGACATTTTCTTGATAGTTAGTTGTTATTGGTTGACTGGGAAACTGGTTATTTGTTTACTTGTTATTAGTTACTGGTTGAATGAATGATTTTTGAATTTATATTTAATCACAAATTCCTTAATAACTAATTTGCCAGTAACTAATTCACTAATAACCAGTAAACTAATCACCAATTACTTATTTGATGTTTTAATAATATTGCTGCCGTCGGTCAAGTTGATTTGACCGCTTGTTACAACTTCTTCGCCAGCTTGTAGGCCAGCTATCACTTCGATGTTTTCACCGATTTCACGCCCAACCGTAATTTTCTGAATCACTGCGGTATTGTTTTTCACCACATACACATACGGATTCTTGATGCCTTCAACCAACGCTAATTTTGGTATCTGTAAAACCTTGGCCTTGCCACCTAAATCAAAACCAACCATTACGTATGTTCCTGCACGTAGGGCATTGGTATTCAGTTGTAGTTCTACTTTGTAATTATGGTTCTCATCACCTTTTGGAGAGATAAATTTCACGTGTCCTGTAAAAGATTTGCTCGGGAAAATATCCGACGTAATAGTGGCGGCCTGACCCAAACGAAGTTGATACACATCTTTTTCGTTGACAAATACAACAGCTTTCAAATGCACATCATCAACTACGGTAGCAATCACCGTTCCTGGGCTTACAAATTCACCCGCCATTAATTTGCGAGAAGTAACGATTCCACTAATGGGCGAAATAATGTTTCCATCAGCAATTTGTTGTTTTACTTGTTCCATCTGCAAACGAAGATTTTCGATATCGTATTTACCATTTACTACGCTTAGTTCGGTTCCTGCATTTCCTTTCAATAAATCTTCGTTGCGTTGTAAATCTCTTTCGAGTTTGCTTAGTGTGAGTTCATTTGCTTTCAAATTCAAGAGTTTTAGTCTTGAATCAAGGCTACCGATTACTTGTCCTTTGGCAACTCTCGAACCAACTTCGATTGAAAGTTTTTCGATTTTTCCTTGTACACCAATGGCAATCGTGGCTTCGTTGTTTAGCTCCAAATTGGCTGGTAAAACAACTTTTCCGTCGTATTCTTTAAATTCGGCGGCGGTTGTGGCCACGGCTACTGGCATTTTTGAACGGTCAACAACCACTTTGTTTGCTTCAATTTTCTTCTTGTTTTTGGCAAGCGTGAAAGTAACGAAGCCAATCAGTGCTACGAGCGATATGGTGAGAATGAGCGACTTTTTCATTGATATTTTTTATTAAATTTGTTCTTAAAATAGTTGATATTATTTTTAGCGATAGCTGTCAATATAGTATTATGCAAAGACTGAATACTGCAAACTGTTGACTAAAGACTATTTAAAATTGATTAATGTAGTTTTTAAGATTTCCTTTTGATTTTTCGTATTCGAGCCTTGTTCCCAAGAAATTAATGAGCGAGTTTACGTAATTGCTTTGGGCTTCTTTGTAAGAATAATCGGCATTGAGCAGGTCTGAGAGCATCGAAACACCTTTTTGATATTCGATACTGCTACTTTCAAAAACTTCTTTGGCAAACGTTAAATTTTCTTTGTTAATTTTTAAATCGGTTTGTGCTTTTAGTAGAAGGGAGGCTGAGTTTTGAAACGCTAAGTTCATATTTTCCGTACTTAATTTCAGATTCGTACGAGCATTTAATAAGCTGATTTCACTTTGTTTGAGTTGACTGTTTTTACGGTATCCGCTGAAAATCGGTACATTCACTTTCAAACCAATCGATGAAAAATCAATCCAATTCGTGAGCGATTTGCCAAAAGCATTACCAAAACTCATCACGCCGTAGCGTCCATACGCCGAAACCGTTGGCATAAAAGCCGCTTGTTTGCGTTTTACATCGAGTTCTTGCAAAAGGATATTATTGCTCTGAATTTTGTAATCTAAAATATCATTTACATCAAGCGAATTATCTCTTTCGATTTGCGTTAGACCTTCATAATTGATGTTTTCTAAGACACGAATGTCTTCGTTGAGCGACATCCCCATCACATTTTTCAAGCGATTCAAAGCCACCGCTTTATTAGCCTGAATGATTGATTTCTGAGAAAGAATATTATTCAAGGTCGATTTTGTGCGGTCATATTCTGTTTTCTTTATTACACCTTTGTCGAGTCTGAGTTTCAGAATATCCAATAATTCACGGTATTTCTTCTCGTTTTCGAGCGTAATTTTCTCTTGCTCTACATACACAAGCACTTGGAAATACGCATTGGCTGTGTTGTAAATCAGATTATCCTGCGTTTGTTCTTTTTTCAAAGCTGCCAACTGATTATTCGGCTCGGCTGCTTCCAAACCCAATAACATTGATTTATCGTAAATCACTTGGTCGAGTTGGGCGGTTGCGTTGGTATTATACTGATTACCAAACTGCACACGAATTTCGTTTGGACTAAACGCCCCCGCAGGAATCACCGAAACCTGACGTTTGAGGTTATCATCGAAACTAATATTGGTATTGATTTGTGGCAAATACCCCGACAACGCTTCTCTTTCTTTTTCTTTAGCCGCCAAAATCTCATTATTGGCGATTGTATTACTTAAATGATTTTTGAGTGCATAGTCAACACAGTTTTTCAGCGAAAGCGTATTCATCGCTGTCTGCTGTCCAAAAACTGAAATGGTGCTGATTTGCAAAATCACATAAACCCAAAAACTTGTTTTTTTCATGTGTTCTCTAAATTGAATTATTCTTATAATAAGTTGATTTTAATATAGTTGATTCGTCAACTATTTAATCAAAAAAAATCACCTTTCGGCATTTTCTTTTAGTTTCGATAATACTTGTTTGAAAATCAATAACTCCGCATCCGAAATTCCTTTGAGTATCGAATCGCTCAGTTTATCTAAAATTATCTTACATTCATCTAATTTACTGCTGCCAAGCTCAGTAAGTATGATGTATTTTTTACGGCGGTCGTTGGCATCGTTGATGCGTTGTACTAAACCTTTTGCCTCCATTTGGTCGATATGACGCATAATTCCCGACTTGTCGAGTTGTAAGGTTTCGGCCAATTCGGTTTGTATAGAGTCTTCTTTTGAAGAAATAATCTTCAATAAATGAAACTGCTCAGGCGAAAGCTCCAACCCACCTTCATCAAAAGCTAAGGCAGTGGCTTTGTGCAAGGCTCTGATTGTGCTACCAAATATAAATTGAAGTGAATCTTTATCTAATTCCATAAACGTTGATATTGATATAGTTGATAAGTCAACTATTAAAGATTGGAAATAGTTTCAATAGACACCAATTTATTTGCATTATGTAGAAACAATTATGCTAAAACTTTGAAAAGTACAGAAAAATAAGTGTCAATACTTTTTTTATGATTGATGAAAACAAAAGCAAACGTTTGCAGAGGTAATTTAAGCCTAAATAGTGATTTTGAGGCATAATTGAATTTTTGAAAATCATTTTTTTAGCTACATTTGCTATGAAAAAGTAAACAAAATCTTGAAAAGTAACTATTCAAATACCGATGAGCAAGTGCTTTGGCAATCCTTCAAACAAGGAGATTCGAAGGCATTTGAGCAGTTGTATAACCGATACTTCAAGGTTTTAGGCTCTTACGGTCTTCGTCTCAGCACCGATACAGCACTCGTAGAAGATGCCATTCATGATGTATTTATTGAGCTTTGGCGAAGAAGAGAGTATCTGAGTGAGGTCGATAATCTGAAATTTTATCTCTTTAGGGCTTTACGCAATCAGTTTCATGGAAATCTGAAACAAGATATATTAGATAAAAACGAAGACATCAATCAGTTTTTGGATTATCTAAGCACGATTTCGTCCGAACAAGCAATTATCGTGAGCGAAGAAACACAACTGAAAGCTCAGAGAATAGAAAAAGCCATAAGCAAATTGAGCAATCGTGGGGCCGAGGCAATCAATTTGCGTTTTTATCAAGGCCTAAGCCTCGATGAAACCTCCGAAATTATGCAAACGCCCAAGCAAGTAGTTAAAAACCTTCTGTCAAAGTCAATTGCCATTCTTCGTGTTTCGCTCAAAAAAGTAGTTTCATTAGCTGTTTTTATGAGTTTTCTTCACTAACTATTTGATGTCAAATAAAAGTTTCACTTGGCTATTTCTTAGTCAAAGACATTTCTTTGCTTTAAGTAAAGTATTTATAATCAATTTATTATGATTTAGTAATAAGTGTTGTCGAAAAAAAGTATAATTTTTTTGGTTACTTTTTTAAGTTTTTCTCACCTGTATAATTGAAGCCGCAGTAGCTTTTATTAAAAGATGACTAATCAGTTTAAAAATATACAAGACTTTCTCAACAATGATGATTTCGTTGCGTGGGTTTTGCATACACAAAACGATTCTTTTTGGCAAAAATTCCTTATCGAAAACCCCGAAAAACAGGCAATGATTGAAGAAGCCAAACAGCTTCTTGAAGAAATCAGAGCTTTTGAGGCAAATCAGCCTACGAAACTCAACCAATATAGAGTTTGGGCAAGATTGAAGGAGTCAATGCAAGAAGAAACCGAAATAGATAGACCTAAATTCCACATACTACACTCGCAAGTATTTCGATGGGCGGCAAGTGTGATTTTTATCTTGGGTTTTATAGGGGCTTATTTTTTATGGAATGAGCCAAAAAATGTTTCGTATAATTCGTTGGTTTCGTCGATTGAAGAAAAACAGCTGTGGGTAGAATATATTAATGATAAAGCCACTCCAAAAACTATAAATCTGGAAGATGGTAGCTCGGTGATTTTAGAGAAAAACAGTAAGATAAGCGTACCAAAAAAGTTTGATGCAGACAAACGAACCGTGATTTTGAGCGGTGAAGCATTCTTTGAGATTGCTAAAAATCCTCGCCGACCATTTTATGTGTATGCCAATGAGGTGATTACGAAGGTTTTGGGTACGAGTTTTCGGGTGCGGGCTTTTGAAGACGACAAGAAAATTACGGTAAAAGTAAAAACTGGAAAGGTTTCGGTGTTTAGTCAGAACAAGCACTTGCTCAATACGCCCGAATCGAAAGGGCTGATTTTATTGCCCAATCAGCAGGCCATTTATAATCGCCCAACGGATGTAATGAGCAAGCATTTAGTAGAAACCCCCATGCCGCTCATTAATATTGATGCTACTGCTCTACCCGAATACTTTGATGAGCAGCCAGTATCAAGTATTTTAGAAGTGATTGAAAAACGGTACGGAGTAAAGATTATTTATGATGAAGAGCTTTTGTCTCGTTGTGTCGTCACGACTCGACTTCGTGATGAATCTTTGTACGAACAACTCGATTTGATTTGTACCATCATCGGAGCAACTTATAAGGAAGTTGATGCACAAATCGTTTTCGAATCAGAAGGATGCCAGTAAACGCAATAATAAGTATATAACCTATTTAATCATTTTAAACCAAAAATAGAACCGACCAAGAAAAACCCTTAATTTACTCGACAATTCCCTTGATTTTTTATTAAAGAGGTAAAGATGCGGCCACATCTTTACCCCAAGCCTCTACCATTCGATTTTCGGATGGATGGCTTTTGTTTTGTCTTAACTCTAACAAAAACAAACAAATGTATGTCAAAATTATTTACTAAAAAAGCGATTTTCAAGATTATGAAAATCTCATTAACTCAGCTAATGCTGCTCATTTTTGCGATGAGCATCAGCTACGCCCACGATAGCCGTGGTCAAGAATTTTTGAAAGAACGCTTATCTGTTTCACAAAAAAATGTGAACCTGAAAAGCTTCATTCAGACAATTGAAAATAAAGTAGATGTAACGTTTTCTTACAATAAAGAGGTTATTTCGAGCCAGGAGAGATTCTCTTATGATTTTGCTAACGAAACCCTTGAAGAGATTCTGAAAAAAGTGCTTACACCACGTAAGATTTCGTTTCAGATACTTAGAAAGAACCATATTGTATTGACAAAAGCCTCATTTCTGGGAAGTTTGGATGTTAATAAAATTGATGCAATCAGTAACACACAACTCCAAGCAATGGCCGAATTTGGGGTAAAAGGTAGTGTAAAAGACGCTAAAGGTGAAACATTAGTAGGGGTGAGCATTACAGTGGAGGGAACAACCAGAGGAACAACTACTGATGCTAACGGCCAATACTCATTGAGTGTGCCAGATAAAAACTCGGCGTTGGTGTTTAGTTTTTTGGGCTATGAACCACAAAAAGTGAGTCTAAATGGTCGTTCGACTATTGATGTGGTTTTGAACGAAAGCGAAAGTACGCTCAATGAAGTAGTTGTAGTAGGTTATGGTACGCAATCAAAAAAGAACCTTACGAGTGCTATCAGCAATATAAAACCTGAGGATTTAAATCGTGGAGCAATCGTTGATGTAGGTCAATTATTACAAGGTAAAGTACCTGGATTAAATATTTCGTCGAATGGTGACCCTAACCAACGTGCGGCGGTTATTCTTCGTGGAGCTTCAACACTTAATAGCTCGCAAGGTCCATTTTATGTAATTGATGGGGTACCTGGAGCAGATATTTCGGTTATTGCTCCTGACGACATTGCCACAATTGATATTTTGAAAGATGCTGCTGCAACGGCTATTTACGGAAACCGTGCTGCCAATGGTGTTATTATGATTACTACCAAAAAAGGTAAGAAAGGGGCGATGCAAGTAGGCTATAGCGGATACGTTGGTATCGAAAAGGTATCGAGCAAACTTGATATGATGAATGCGAGCGAATTGAGAGCATTTTTAACAAAAAATGGTCAAAGTTTATCGCCAAACGATGATAAAGGAGCTGACACCGATTGGCAAGCAGCCGTACAGAAGACAGCTGCTTACTCTCAAAACCACAACCTTTCGTTTAGTGGCGGTGGTGAGCACAATACATACAGTGCAAGTTTGAATTACACGGACAAACAAGGTATTTTATTATCGAGTAATCTTACGAGAGTAATCGCCAGAATGTCGCTTGAGCAATATGCCCTCAATGATAAAGTGAAGTTTGGTTTATCGGTTGTTAACTCAAATAGCAATGCCAATAATACACCGATGCGTAATAACGTATTGATGCAAATGATTAATCACTTGCCTGTTTCGCCAGTAAAAAATGCTGATGGAACCTACTTCGAAAACTGGCAAAATACGGGGTATTTTAACCCATTAGCACTTGTTGAACAAGCAAAAGACAATAGTAAATACAACAATTTGATTGGCTCGTTTAATACTCACGTTGAGCTTCCATTCAATTTATCGTATGATATAAACCTTTCGTATCAGAATACAACTTCGCTCAATAGTCAAGCTTATGCAAGTTATTATTCACAGTATAATAGTGCCAATTTCTACAATAACCCTGACCCACCAGCGGTGCATACATTGGTTAACTTCGGTACAAATGGTTCGGCATTGAGAAATACGTATCAAGATACTCGTAAGGTACTGGAGACATTCCTTTCGTGGAATAAAACTATTGGCAAGCATTATGTAAATGCAGTAGCTGGGTATTCGTGGCAAGGAAATACACTTGGTGATGGTTTCCAAGTGACAAGTACGAACTTTCCAGTTGATAATATTGGCTACGGAAACTTTGCTTTAAGTAATCCTTACGCTATTTCTGGATACCGTGTGAACTTTGGTGCTGATGGAATTTTTCAAGAAAACAAACTGATTTCTGACTTTGCTCGTTTGAATTACTCATATAACGATAAATACCTTTTACAAGGTTCTATCCGTCGTGATGGTAGCTCTGTATTTGGCAAAAATAATCAATGGGGTTATTTCCCATCGGTGGGTGTTGCTTGGAGAATTAATGAAGAAGGTTTCATGAAAAATCAATCATTATTCAATGATTTGAAACTTCGTGCAAGCTACGGTGTGACTGGTAACGCAACAGGCTTTAACGCTTATACGGCTCAGTTTATTTCGGGCTTGTTAGGTACATATTATTATAACGGTACACAAACGGCAGCTTATGGCCCTACTCAGGCGGCAAATCCAGACTTACAATGGGAAAAAACTGCAACTGCCAATCTTGGTCTTGATTTCACGATGTTGAAAGGTTTATTAAGTGGTTCGATTGAAGTTTATGATAAGAAAACAACAGGTATGATTTACTCTTATCAAGTAAACCCTATCTTGGTTCCAGTAGGCCGAATTGTAGCCAATGGGGGAAGCATGAACAACAAAGGAGTTGAACTTAGCTTAACAGCTACGCCAATCAGAAACAAAAATGGCTTGACTTGGACAACTGGTTTGAACTTGGCTCACAACAAAAATGAAATTGTAAGCCTTACGAATCCATTGTTTGCGGGTGGTGACTCTATTCGTACTACGCAACCAGAAGGTAGTGGACAGACGGGTAGTACACTTCAAATCTTGAAAGCTGGAAAACCGCTTGGTCAGTTCTTTACGTTTGAATATGCCGGCAAAAACGAAGCGGGCGTTTCGCAGTATTATACAAGCACTGGTGGATTAACAACTACACCTGTTATCGGTAAAGATTACCGTTATTTGGGAAGTCCACAACCTAAAATTTTATTAGGTTGGACAAATACTCTTGCTTACAAAAACTTTGATTTGAATCTCTTCGTAAGAGGGGTATTTGGTAATAAGATTTTCAATGCTACACGTGCCGATTTGTTCAGACCAAGCACGGCCCAGTTTACAAATATCTTGAAAGACGTTGCTGATGAAAGCACAAAAGATGTAAACTCATTCAAATATTCATCAAGATTTATCGAAAATGGAAGTTATGTACGTCTTGATAACGCAACATTAGGTTATAATTTCAAGAAAATAAGTAACTATATCCGCAACCTCAGAGTATATGCTTCGGTAAATAATGCTTTTGTGATTACGAAATATACAGGAATTGACCCCGAAATCAACCAAGGTGGTTTAGCCCCTGGTGTTGATTCAAACAATTTCTACCCTAAAACTCGTACAGTTTTATTTGGTCTAAATGTTTCATTCTAAGTTTTCGCAGAACCTAAAATTAAATACTCAAATGAAAAATATATTTAAACATTCATTCGCACTTTTAATCGCCTTATTGGTATTTGGTTGCCATAAGATTGATGTGCCCGTCAATACTCAGCTGACACCTGATATTTTTCCGCAAACTACTTCACAATTTATTCAAGCATCTGGGCCTCCTTATGCGGCATTAAGAGGAAATTTCTCGTTAGATTATTGGTTTATTCAGACCCTAACTACCGACGAAGCCATTCTTCCTGCTCGTGGCGGTAACTGGTACGATAACCGAGGATACATTGATATGCACTACCATTCGTGGACGAAAGACCACGGAGCATCTGGCTCGTGTTGGAACTGGCTTTCGACAGTGATTGGTACTACAAATCAAGCTCTTTCGATTCTCGAAACAACTATTCCAGAAACAGCTACTACCAAATCTCAGAATTTGTCGGAATTGAAAATGGTACGTGCGTTTGCTTATTTTATGATGATGGATTTGTTTGGTAATGTGCCAATTTATGACAAATACGGCGATTTTACACCTAAAGCAAACTCTGCACGTGCAGATGTATTCAAATTTATAGAAACTGAAATCAAGGCAGCTATTCCGAATTTGAGTAGTGATGTAAATGTGGCTACTTACGGGCGTTTTACAAAATGGGGAGCTTATGCTCTTTTAGCAAAAATGTATTTGAATGCAGAGGTTTATACAGGCACAGCCATGAATAAAGAGTGTATTGATGCTTGTGACGCCGTGATAAATGCAGCAAAGTTTGGTATAGAATCAAGTGCCAATTATCTAAAAATGTTTTACCCAGATAATGGCCCACAAATGAAGGAATTCATTTTTGCGATACCATACGACCCAGCAGCTACTGCCATGAGTGGAACAAACGGTTTTATGTATCACTCTCGTTATGATGTGCCTCGTTCGATGCGTGCAAGATATAACCTTCCGTTTACGCCATCGGCTCCACGTAGTACTTTGCCTGAGTTTTATGCGTATTTCAATGACCCGAGCGATGTTCGTAACCAACAATGGCTAACTGGAAAACAGTTTTTGGCTGATGGAAAAACACCGCTTACGGTTACTACTACCAAAAAAGGTTATGACCAATTTTACACTGGTACTGATGGTAGTGCATCATTTACTTACCAAGTAGAACTTACACCAGAAATTAAGCTTCGTCAGGATGTAACTACATTTGATTTAGGTAATGATGAAATTGCGTGGAATATGGGTTATAGAAATATCAAATTCTACCCAGATGCTACTTCTACAAGCCGAAACCAGAACAATGATATTCCTGTTTTTAGATATTCGGATGTTATCTTGATGAAGGCCGAAGCAACACTAAGAAGCGGAGGTTCGGCACAGACGGCAACCAGTTTAGTAAATCAAGTACGCTCTAATCGTACGACATCTGCGGCCTTAACCAATGTGACGCTTGAAGATATTTATCAAGAAAGAAGTCGTGAATTTACGATGGAAACTTGGCACCGTAATGATATGATTCGCTTCGGTAAATATGAAAACTCTTGGGGCTTCAAGAAAGATGCCGATAAGAATAAACGTATTTTCCCGATTCCTACGGGGGCTTTGGTACTGAATCCAGCATTGAAGCAAAACCCTGGGTATTGATATTAATAAAAAGCCGTTTCTAAGAGAAACGGCTTTTTTATTTCAAAATTTCTTCATTACTTTCACCAACATCTTGGCAATAACCGCATTCCCTTTATCGGCTGGGTGAAGGCCATCGTAAGTCATATTGATTGACTCAGGAGGGTAGGGGTATTCGTCTTTTTCGGGGTTGAAAGGCACATCTACATAAGCAGGATATTTGAAGTTTTTATACTCACCTGTTTTAGGGTCTTTCAATCGCTTAAACTTGACCATGTTTTTTTGTGTAATGCCACTTTTATTGAAAAGGTCAATGACCGCAATGTTTTCGAGTTTTGCGATATTCACCACCGCTTCGGCAAACTGGGCTAAATTCTGCTCATTTTTTGGCTTATAAGAGCCATAAGCATTGTTTTTGGCATTGGCTATATACACAAAATCACCTCTTTGAAGTGGCGTAATCAAGATAATTTTTGCATTCGGATTGAGGCTTTTCAGTTTATCAATAATAATTCTGAAAGAGCCATGAACCGTATTATTGCCCGTATTATTCTGATAATCTTCAAGTTTACCGAGTGGTCGTCCACGCCACCAATCGTTTGTTCCCAGAAATACCGAATACACATCGGCAGAAACCAAACCAAGTTCGTTGATTTTTTCGGCGATTCCGCCAGAAGTCCAGCCATTATGTCCTTGATTGATAAACTTGATGTGCGGAAGTTTCTCCGTGACCATCGTCATATAGCCTTTTTTTACTCGATTACCTGTTTGTTTGGGGTGGTCGTTGAGATACGTAATCGAGTCGCCGATAGCTACCCAAGTGATTTCTTTGGGTTTGAACGATAAAAAACTAAGGAGTATAAAACTTAAAAAGAGTACTTTTTTCATGGGTTGAATTTTTTAGTAAATTATAAAAATGCCTTAATAGCTTCTTTTACTTTATCCGATTCGCAAGCCGTTGCCACGTGTCCGCAATCGCCCGTGAGTTCCACAAGGTTGATAGTAAGTGCTTTAGCGAATTCAGTAGCGGCCATTGGGTTTACCATTTGGTCTTGTGTAGCCACAATTACGAGCATCTTGGCTTTAATAGAGCTTGGCATTTCGGCCAGTGTTTTTCCCGAAGTCTGATAAATATCTTGCCCCAACATGGCTTTTATTTGGGCAATCCAGTTTTCTGGGTGGTTACCTTTTACGTAGTCATCTCCAGCTTGCTGAATTGCCTTGTAGGCATCATCGGCCTTGCGTGATTTATTCCAATATTGAGGTGTAAACAGATGTAGATTATGCACTTCTGCTACTCTTCGCATGGCTTCTCGGCGTGCTTCGGGGGCTGTTCCTGCGGCTTCTATGGCATCCCATTCGGTTTTCCAGAGCAAAACATCGTAGTAAGATTGTTTGGGTGTACCAACGATTGGAATGGCTTTGGTCATAAAGTCGGGGTATGCCACTACCCACTCAAACGTCTGCATTCCGCCCATCGAAATGCCCATGACGGCATACAAATGGTTGATTGAAAGGTTTTTTGTAAGCAAAATGTATTGAGAATTGACCATATCTCGAATACTGATTTCGGGAAAATTATTGGTATTTGAAGGAGCCGACGAAACTCCATTACCGAGAGCATCGACCAGAATTACGAAAAACTTGGTAGTATCAACCCACGCAGTTGCCGAGCCTTTGATATCGGTGCTTTTACCCGAAAAATACGTAGGAAAAAGAATAGCATTGTTTTTGGCTTCATTGAGTTTGCCGAGCGTGAGATAACCAATTTTGCAATCTTTGATAACTGAGCCTTTGGTGGTCGTAAAATCGCCGATGTTGGCAATTTTTACGGCATTTTGGGCGAAAAGATTTAACGAAATACAAGATAAGAGAAAGAAGATTTTTTTCATTTTAGATTGAATAGAATTGGAAAAACAAAGCTATTCAGAAAACTAAAAAAATGACATAAAAGCGGAACAAAATTATTTCTTTGCTCCGTTTTCCACTTCTTCCACCCTAAAAGCCACCATTTGTTTGATTAACTCAAAAGGCATCGGCTGATTCAGCGGAAATTGAATTGAACCTTTACCAACTTTATATTTTGAAAGAGGTTCTCGAAAAGCCATGTTGCCCGAAGGCAAGGCATAAAAACCAATGTGGTTTTTGAAAGCTGCAAAATAAACCAATACTTTTCCTTGTTTGAAAGCAGGCATATTATAACTGATAGTTTCTTGGGCTTTGGGGGCAGCTTCTTTGATACAACTACGAATTTGATTTAAGATTTCTCCTACTTCTGAGCTATAATCAGCAATGTATTGGTCGATACTTTGATAGGTCTTCTTGTCCATCTTTTGTGTAAATGTTTTATACAAAATTATAGAAAAAGAGGGATTTTTGATTATTGTAAAAACGACTATTTAAGGGGGATTTTGCGACAGATTTATTCTGATAAATTAGCATTTTCTTGACTTCATTTCTTTTTGAATATTATTTAAATCGTGCAGAATTACAAAAAATATTAGGAAATAAGGCTATAGGAATAAATGATATTCCATAAAAAACTTGTCGGATACTTAAAAATATGGTGGTACATACCAATACTAAAAGTATTCCACAAAAAACTGACATCAAGGTTTTTACTGTTTTAACTTGAGATTTTAGCTACTCCAAACTCATTTTTGCATAAGGATTTTCTTTCATAATGCTGAGGGTTTAACTTAAAATTGAGTAAGTATACTAAAAGATATGTCGTTGAATGGCCTCTATCAATACCGTAAATTCATATTTAACCCAATTTTTTGTGAAGTATTTCGTACTTTTGTGCTTCATTTCGAATCAAATAAAAAATTATCAATACGAACTATCGTATGAGAAAGAAAATTGAAATTCTGTCGCCAGCCAAAAACCTGATTCAAGGTATGGCCGCAATTAATGCGGGGGCAGATGCTGTATATATCGGGGCTCCGCAGTTTGGAGCCAGAACAAACGCCACCAACTCGGTCGAAGATATTGCCGAAATGGTGCGTTATGCTCACTTATTCAAGGCACAAGTGTTTGTGGTAATCAATACAATTTTGTACGATGATGAACTGAGTCAATGCAAAAAACTGATTCATGAATTATACGACATTGGCGTTGATGCTCTCATCGTGCAAGACATGGCCATTATGGAAATGGATTTACCGCCAATCGTGATTCACGCCAGCACGCAAGCCAACAACCGCGACCCAAAACACGTGAAGTTTTTAGCCGATGCAGGTATGAAACGTGCCGTTTTAGCTCGTGAATTAAACCTCGACCAAGTGAGAGAAATCCATGAAGCGACCGATATTGAACTCGAATTCTTTGTTTCAGGTGCGTTGTGCGTATCTTTTAGCGGAAATTGCTACATGAGTATTGCGGGTGGCGAACGTAGTGCTAACCGTGGTTCGTGTGCCCAAAACTGCCGTTTGCCTTATCAGTTAATTGATGGGACTGGCAAAACGCTTATCGCTAACAGTCACTTATTGTCAATCAAAGATTTAGATTTGAGTGACCAACTTCCTAACCTTATTGAGGCGGGCGTTTGTTCGTTCAAAATTGAAGGGCGTTTGAAAGACATTGTTTATGTGAAAAATAACACTTCGTTTCTACGAAAGAAGTTAGATACTTTCTTAGAAGCCAATGCCGATAAATATCAAAAGGCATCGTCGGGCCGAACTTTCTATAATTTCGAACCAGAAATGGACAGAAGTTTTAACCGTGGCTACACTGATTATTTTGTAAATAAACGCAAAGAGAAAATCGGAAACTGGGAAAGTCCAAAATCCCAAGGGCAATTAATAGGTAAAGTGCTCGAAGTAAAGGCCAACGGCTACGTAATCGAAAACTACGAGAAGCTCAACAACGGCGATGGACTTTATTTTATCAATGCCAATGGCGAAGCCGACGGTGCTCAAATCAATATCATTATTAATAATATTGTTATTCCGAATACCTTTAAGCCGCTGCCAGTTGGCACTGTTATTTACCGAAACTCAGATGCAGAGTTTAATAAAATGGTAGAAAAAGAAAACAGTGCGGTGCGTAAAATTGGAGTGAAGTTATATTTTACTGAAACCGCTGACGGTTTTCAACTAAAAGCCATTGACGAAGACGGACACCACAATACCGTGAGCATTCAAGCCGAAAAAGTGCTGGCCAATTCTGCCGAATCGGTGATTCCGAATATCAAGAAAAATTTAGCTAAGACAGGAAACACGCCATTTATTGTAGATGATATGGAGGTTGAATTTTCGGGAAATTGGTTTTTACCAATCTCGAAAGTAAACGAAATCAGACGTGAAGTGTTGGAGCAATTGGTAGATATTCGTGTAAAAGAATACCACCGAGAAACCTTCCAGATTCAGAAAACCGACCATCCGTATCCAGTACAAAAATTAGATTATACCTACAATGTATCGAATAAATTGGCGAGAGCCTTTTATAAACGACATGGTGTAACAGAAATCGAAAAAGCATTTGAGCTACAATGGGACCCAGGCAAAGCACGAGTAATGACCACCAAATATTGCGTGAAATATGAGTTAGGCAAATGTGCAAGATTCCAACGTGAAACAATGGGAGAGAAGCTCGTAGAACCACTCACCCTCAAACACGGCGAAAATGAATATAAATTAAAGTTTAATTGCAAGCCTTGCGAAATGGAAATTTGGGAAAAAGATGCCGAATTAGAATTTGAAGACGAAGACGAGCAAATTGGCTGGACAGTTCATAAATAAGAGTGCGATTCAATAGAAGAAGCCATCTGATGTAAATTTTATCAGATGGCTTCTTTGTTTTTTACATGCATAAAAGGTCTTTTACTAAACTTAATTCTTGTGTTGAATCAGCATCTAAGTTGCTATTTTCTGACAAAATTTTATTAATCTTCCCCAGAAATCTATTCTTTACGGAAGCGTCATTGAGCCAGTTTGATACGGTTTTGTTCAACTCTTCTACTTCTTCAGACTGAAAATAAGTAGAGGCTTGATTGTTAAACTCTTGAATAAAGAAATCCTTGAATTGTAGCGTACTTTCGATGTTTTCGGTTGCTTCCCAAGTATCTAAAATAGGTTTCAACTGAAAGTTGGCAACAGTAAACATTGTCAAATAGGTGCTAATGTCGTCACCATCGGGCGAATAGGGGTAGTATGATAAGCACTTTTTAAAGAATTCGACCGAGAAATCGCTCAATAATTGTAATTCTTCGTTTGTCCAACGCTCTGGGGTATTCAGGGCTAATCTAAGAAACACTTCTTCAACAGAATTACACGGAAAGTCGAAATTACTCACCAATTCTAATATTCTCGGCAGGAAATATTTCATTTCCAATAACTCTTGGTAGGAGTAACTTCTTGCCGAAGCAAAATACCCTACCCTCAAATCCGAACTCGAAATCTCTCGGAGTGGAGTATTGATTAATATAGCTTCATCAGCATCGCTCACACAGCAACGCTTACAAACATCTAAGGTGCTTCCGATGGTATATTTTTCAAAAAGTTTATATGAGTATTCTATAATTTCTTCGAGTTGCATTTAAGATTTTAGTTAATAATTTCCCCCGTATTTTTAGCCAAGGCTTCTTTCCAGCGGGCTATCTCTTCGGGTGTTTGTCTTACCCAGTCTGTTAGTTCTCCAATAACTTTAAGTGGCTCGGCACTTCGGTACGAACGGGTCGGGTTTCCAGGAAATTTTTTGTCAGTAACATTCGGGTCATTTTCAAAATTTCCCGTCGGTTCAACGATATAGACCCGTTGGGGGGCATCTCCTTTGGCTAATGCTGCGGCAAGGCCCGCTCCGTTGGGTAGGGCAGTGAAATAAATATGATTCATAATGATTTCGGGTTTGTAGTTCGAGGCAAACCCTGCGGTGAGTAAATCACCTATCTGTAAATCAGCTCTTGTTCCATGATAAAATGGGCCGCTGTCTAACGTATTTGTAGTCATGTGTTTTTGGTTTTGAGAGTTAGGTTTGAAAAAGAATAGCGAGGTGTTTTTGAGAATTGGGTTTTAGCAGCGTTGGTATTAATCATGATAACAGATGCTGTAAAATTGAATAAATTCGTAAAGATACGCAAATATATACCGCAAAAACTGAAGAGATGGAGCGGGGATATAAGTAAAAAAGAATAAAAAAACTGAGCGATACCACATAGGTAATCGCTCAGTCAAGTGCTATTTTTTCATAATTTTTGTGCAATCAATACTTAATTATTGACGGGCTTTTCGGTAAAAGCTGTAAGCGTTTTGCCATCGTA